>Ga0308157_10000486_pt1 | contig 131261 bp, 123 predicted proteins | sample PhyBR1_FD_201035 | JGI IMG/M metagenome (GOLD analysis project Ga0308157, IMG submission 201035) | Phyllosphere microbial communities from UC Gill Tract Community Farm, Albany, California, United States - DLSLB.R1 | ecosystem: Host-associated > Plants > Phyllosphere > Unclassified | place... | reverse complement strand
AAGCGCAAACCAATGTGAGTTGTAATTTAGGATCAGATGGAACGATTACGATAACCCCAACGGCAGGAGTTGCGCCTTATACTTTTGCATTGACAGGTCCGGTTGTTAATCATACCGGAGATACTTCGGGAATCTATACTGGTCTGATAGCAGGTTCTTATACAATGGTTATAACCGATGCCAAAGGTTGTACTTCGGGAGTTACTCCAGCGATTGTTATAACTGAGCCAGTTGTGTTAACGGCAACATCAGTTGTTACACCGTTTGGTTGCTCGGCTACCAATACACCACAAGACGCTGTGATCACAATTACCGCCAGTAATGGAACGGCTCCATATAGCTACAGTATTGATGGAGGTCTGAATTTCCAATTATCACCATCGTTTACTGTAAGTGCAGCAAAAACCATTAACTATATAGTTCGTGATGCCAATGGTTGTAGTATTAATGGTTCTGATGTTGTATTGCCATATACACCGCCAACAGACATGAATATTACGGCTAGTCCTATCTATTGTAATACTGTAGGTTCAGTTGCTACGATTACTGTAAATTCAGTGGTAGGTGGTGTTGCTCCTTATACTTATGAAATTATTTCACCAGCTGCGGCTGTTACATTGCCAAGCTTAACAAATAGTTTTGGAAATATAGCGCCAGGTATCTATATCATAAAAGTGACAGACAAAAACAATTGTAGTACTACGAAAGTTTTTGAAGTAAAAGAAGCATCTAAAATTATGGCTTCAGGACAATTGGTAAGAAATGTACTTTGCAATGGTGGTTCAACCGGTGCTGCAAACTTTACTATTGCCAATTATATTACTTCTGGAAATTATACATTTAATCTGATGCCGGCTACAGGTACATTTACACAAAGTGGTGATGTTATCAGCTACACTGGTCTTACGGCAGGTACTTATACATTCACCGTAACTGATGGAATATCTGGTTGTACGGCAACTGTTGCCAATTTCGCGATTGGAGAGCCATCAGCGGCATTGTCTTCTACATCAATTGCTACAAACATCAATTGTAATAACGACAATGCTACAATCACTGTTACAGCGATTGGAGGAACGACATCTTATAAATATGCAGTGGCAAAAGCAGGGGATCCTGTTCCGGCAGCTTCAAGTTTTGTGAACAACGACCAATTACTTGTGGATACCAACAATGGTGTAGACATGAATTGGATTGTATATGTAATGGATGTTAATGGATGTACTACAAACAATGCACAAGTTATAAGTAGAGATGTTAATCCAACTATTAGCAGTGCAGTGCCTAATTATTGCCCGAGCCCAACAGGAACGTATACTATCACGGTTACCGCTTCTGGATTTAGTTCAGCATTAGAGTATAGTGTAGATGGAATTGGGTTCCAAACGAGTAATGTCCTTACCGTAAATGCTCCAGGTACGTATAATGTAACCGTAAGAGATGCTAATGGATGTGTTTCGACAGTAACTCCTGTAACAATTTTGCAGCCTATTGCCTTACAAGCCAGTACTACAACATTACCAAGTTGTACGGTTAATAACGGTAGTATTACTGCAACCGCAACCGGAGGTTCTGGAAATTACAGCTATCAATTGGGTGCCGTTACGATTACTACCACTCCAGCGGTATTCAGTAATTTAGCTGCCGGAGATCACACAATTGTGGTTACCGATCTTACTACGAATTGTACAGATACCGTAACTCGTAATATATCGGCTGCTACATCGGTTACAGGTTTTGCCTTGAGCATGACTCCTGTTACTTGTAATACAGGTGCTGATGGAACAATTACTGCAACGATGGATACTCCAGCAATTGGAGTTAATGATAACCCTGTATATATGTACAGTTTGAACGGAGGAACTCCTCAAAGTTCTAATGTATTTACTGGATTGTCAGCTGCAGGATATAGTGTTACGGTAACTTCTGCTAGAGGTTGTACGGCAACAAGTACTATTGATGTGACCCAGCCGAATCCAATCGTTGTGACGGCAGCTGTAACTGAATTTGGTTGTACGACTGGAAACGAATCTAATTATGCAAGTATTTCAGTAAATGCACCAACAGGAGGTTCTAATGTTTTCACAATTTATGAGTTCCTGAAAAATGGCGATCCTATTCCGGTTCAAAGGGGAGATAATCCAGTTTATATAGAATCCGATTTATTAGGAAGTACTTTTAACTATGTAATCAAGGTATATGACAGCAAAGGTTGTGTAGGAACAACTACAGCAGAAATCAAACCATTTATTAGAATTGATTTTGCTACTCCTTCAGCAATTACTGTAACTAAACCAATTACTTGTCTTAACAATTCGGAGGACATTCAGGTTAATGTTGTGAGTACGGGTGGTACACCAGCTTCATTAAAATATACTATTGAGGCAACAGCAACAAATGCAATTGCTTATCCGTCGCAAACGAATACTTCGGGTCAATTCGTAAATTTAACTGTTGGAAATTATATCATTACGGTTACAAATCCTTTAACAGGTTGTAGTATAAAAACCGTTTATTATGTAAATGAGCCAAATACATTTGATCTAATTGCAAGCAATGTTAATAATGTGAGATGTTATGGAACAGCTACAGGAAGTGTTGATTTAACTTTTGTTGACAATCAAATTGATCCTACTAATGATGCCGGAGCATTTAGATATACTATTACAGGGCCATCAGGTACTAGTCCAATAATAACAACTTCGGGTGCGGCAATCACTATACCAAATTTACCTGAAGGGATTTATACTGTTAAGGCAACATTAGTTGGTACTCCATCTTGTGATGTTGAAACAACCTTTAAGATTGAACAACCAATTGCCTTATTGAAAATTTCAGAAATGCATGATCCAATTACTTGTGTTCCTGGAAATGATGGTAGAATATTAGCAAATGCAGAAGGCGGCTGGTCAAGTAATTATCAATATGAATTGGTAGGTCCTGTTAATGTGGCTTATTCATCAGTAAGTGAGTTTACTAATTTAACCGCCGGTGATTATACTGTAAATGTTAAAGACGCCAATGGTTGTATTGAAACAACAATTGTGAAATTGCGTGTACCAACACCAATAGTTGCAACAGCTAGTGTTACAACAAGTATATTGTGTAATGGTGATACAAGTGGAGTAATAACTGCAAATATTCCAACAGGTGGTCAAGGAAGTAATTATTCTTATATTTTAAATTATATTTCTTTAACTCCTGCGTTCTCATCTGCGCCTCAAACAAGTCCTGTTTTCTCAGGTCTTGGTGCTGGAACATATTCGGTAACGGTTATTGATGGACTTGGTTGTGTTTCTCAGCCAACCGCTGATCTAATAATATCAGAGCCTGCAAGAGTTGAGGCTTCATTGGCTTTGGCCAGTCAAAATACTTGTCAGACTGATGCCAGACTTACGTTGAGCGCAACAGGTGGTACAGGTCCGTATCAATATAGTACAGATCAAAATTTCGCAACAATATTGGGATCATTCCCATCATCGCACACGTTTAGTGTTGCATTGGGAGACCATCAGTATTATGTAAGAGATGTTAATGGTTGTGTTGGTTTTATTTCAAACAATGTTAAAATAAATCAATTAACACCTTTAACCGTTGATCTGGATTTAAGCAATGCAGTAGTTCTGTGTAAAGGGTCTTCTACAGCTGCTATTGACGCAAAAGCTGCAGGTGGTTTAGGTAATTACCAATTCACATTGTTAGATAACCTTAATAACATAGTCAGACCTGCTCAGTCAACTGGTTATTTTGATTTGCTTCCTGCTGGTAATTATGTTGTACACGTAGATAGTGGTGATTGTAAGTCTGATTCAGCAGTAAGAATTATTGAACCAGATGCCGTATTATCAGCTACACAAACAGCCACACCTATTGTTTGTAATGGTAATAATGACGGTAAAATTGTGGTTATTGCTTCTGGTGGAACTGGGAAAATATCGTATTCTATTTCACCTAATTTGAATCAATCTTTTGAAACGGGTACTTTCGATAATTTAAAACCTGGTTTTTACGATATACTGGTACAAGATGAAAATAGTTGTTTCATTTCATTTACAAATATTGAAATTACTGAGCCTAAGGTGATTTTAGCAAGTGTCGTTCCGGGTTCTATTAAGCAATCTGTTTGTTCTGACTTTGACGAAGGGGCATTTAGTATTACTATTGTAGGTGGAGTAAGTCCTTACACTACAAGTCTGGATGATAATAAAGGGCCTTATTCTTCAACTGTTGATTTTATTAATTTGCCGGGTGGCCCTCATACGGTTTACATTAAGGATGCAAATGGTTGTGAGCAGGTATTAACCGTACCATTGGATCCTTCTGTTACCTTAAATCCAACAGCAGCTATTTCTTATGATTGTGTGAATGATTTGCCAGCCAATAAGGTTGTTATTAGTATTGATCCTAGTAATAATCCGGCAGATGTTAGTTACTCTTTAGATGGAGATGGCAGCTTACCTGCTCATCCTATACAAGCGAGCAACGTTTTCACCAATCTTGCACCTGGAGATCATTTTGTAATGGCTCACCATACCAATAAGTGTATAGATGCCACTGTAGTTTTCCATATTGATCAGATAGATCCTTTGGCGATTACCTTGAATCTTGGTAAGTTGAATGAAATAGTAGCCACTACAACTGGTGGTTCCGGAATCTATAATTATACAGTGAATGGTGAAGATATTGGTACAAACAACAAATACATTTATTACAAAACAGGTGATTACACCTTTACGGTGACTGATACTAATGGTTGTGTGGCTAGTGTTACGAAACGTTTTGAATTTGTTGACATTATAATCCCGCCAATATTCACTCCAACGGGTGATGGTACAAATGATACTTGGAAGCCTACTAACACAGAGAACTATCCAGATATTCAATTCGTAGTGTATGATCGTTATAGCCGTGAGGTAGGACGTTTTGGAGCGGGTCAATCTTGGGATGGTAAATACAACGGTAACGAGTTGCCTATGGGTGATTACTGGTATGTGTTGAAGTTGAAAAACTCCAAGGATGATCGTGAATTTATAGGACACTTTACCCTATACAGATAACAAGTGTGAATAGCTATCCATAAAGAAAAATAATAAAATGAAAAAAATAATATTCACCATTTTACTTTTGACTGTAGCAAGCAGCTACAGTCAAGAGTTGAATGTACCCGTAGCTACACAATATTTGGCCGATAATCCGTATGTTGTCTCACCTACTTATGCAGGGATTGGAGATAATTTCAGGATTAATCTAAATGGATATCAACAATGGGTTGGCGTTGCCGACGCACCCAGAAGTCAGGCGCTTTATGCCGATTTTAGGGTTTTGGATCAATCGGGTATCGGTTTGAACTTCTACAATGACTCTAATGGAAATACCAAACAGGCGGGAGGAAAACTAACTTTTGCGCACCATATTATCTTGGATTACTATACTGAACAATATCTTTCTTTTGGTATGTCCTATATTTATAATTCCTTTCGAATTGATTTACCCAATTTAGAAGGTATCAGTGATGCCGGAATTACTGATAATCGCGCTACTGCAAATAATAACTTTGAAGTTGGTTTTCTATATCGAAATAAAAGATTTTATGTGAGTGCAACCGCTACCAATATTTTGCAAAAGAATCTCGATTTTACCACAACAAAACTAGAACCTAATTTGCTTACCAATTATCAATTGTATGGTGGTTATATTATGGATTTAGGAAATAGAAGTGAGTTAGAACCATCGGCTTTTTATCAATTATTCCAAAGTGATGGTCGTTCGGTAACGGATTTGAATGTTAAATACAGAAAATTCAATAGATACGAAGATTATTATTGGGTGGGAGCATCCTATCGTTTTTTGAATGACCAAATTGGAAAACCTCTTGCAGTAGGACCTCTCGTTGGTTTCTCGAAAGGATTTATTTCGATGGGTTATTCATATCAGGTAACATTAAATGATTTAGCGGCTTACAACTCCGGTACACATTCCTTGACTATTGGATTTAGATTCCTGCAAGGTGTAAGTAACTGTCCTTGTACGCAAAGCCCAGTACATGATTAGATAAAAATCCCGAATCAAAATATTAAAAAACCCTTATCAGTTCTTGTAAATTGATAGGGGTTTTTTGCAAATATATTGCTGTACAGTATTTCGCCTCCAATAGTTTATATTTATTTTGTATTTACATCGATTTCGTTAGTAATTTCACATTTTTTTCATAATTTTCAAATTTAATACTTATTTAAAAGTTATATCTTTGTCATTCTTTCAAAAACAATAAAAAAACATAACATGAAGACTTTAAATAATTTTGATTTTAATAATAAAAAGGCAATAATAAGAGTTGATTTCAATGTTCCTCTTGATGAAAATTTTAATGTAACCGATACTACGCGTATTGAAGCTGCAAAACCTACTATTGATTATATTTTATCTAATGGAGGTAGCGTTATTTTGATGTCACACCTTGGTAGACCAAAAGGAGCTCAAGACAAATATTCCTTAAAACATATTCTAAAAACTACTTCAGATATTTTGGGCGTTCCAGTTCAATTTGCTTCAAATTGTGTAGGAGCCGAAGCTCAGGAAGCTGCCAAAAATTTGAAAGCTGGTGAAGTATTATTATTGGAAAATTTACGTTTTCACGATGAAGAGGAAGCGGGTGATGTTGCTTTTGCAAAAGAATTGGCTTCACTTGGTGATATCTATGTAAATGACGCTTTTGGTACAGCACACAGGGCACACGCCTCGACAACTATTATTGCGCAGTTTTTTGCAGAAAATAAATGTTTTGGAACGTTATTGGCCAAAGAAATCGAGAGCTTGAACAAAGTTTTGAAAAACAGTGAAAAACCAGTTACAGCTGTACTTGGAGGTTCTAAGGTTTCTTCAAAAATCACGGTTATCGAAAACATTCTTGACAAGGTAGATCACATGATTATTGGTGGTGGAATGACATTTACCTTCATAAAAGCCCAAGGTGGAAATGTAGGGGATTCTATCTGTGAACTTGATAAATTGGATTTGGCACTTGAAATTTTAAGATTGGCTAAAGAAAAAGGAGTTCAAATTCATATTCCGGTTGATGTAGTTGCTGCTGATGATTTTTCAAATACAGCTAAAACTCAAATTGTTGATGTAAAAGAAATTCCTGATGGATGGCAAGGTCTTGATGCTGGTCCAAAATCATTAGAAAACTTCGAAAAAGTAATAATGGAATCTAAAACGATTCTTTGGAATGGTCCTCTAGGTGTTTTTGAAATGGAAACATTTGCTAAAGGAACTATTGCACTTGGAAATTTTATTGCTGCTTCAACTAAAAACGGAGCTTTCTCACTTGTTGGTGGTGGAGATTCAGTAGCCGCTGTAAAACAATTCGGTTTTGAAGAAAAAATGAGTTACGTTTCAACTGGTGGAGGAGCCATGCTAGAAATGTTGGAAGGTAGAACTTTACCTGGAATTGCTGCAATTTTAGATTAATCACACATTCAATAACTAACTTTCATTTTATGAAAAGTTAGCTTTATTTATACCATTTTTAAACCTTAAGTTACTGATCTGTAACTTAAGGTTTTTTGCTTTTATTATACATTTGCCAATTTTTTTTGTTAAAATTATAGCTTTTGGATTGCAATATTTATTCAGATCATTGCTTCAGTCATGTACTTTTCTTGTCGAAGAACAATTAAAGTCAGAATTTTTCGAAGTTATATTTTTTCAAAAATTGCTAAATACGTTTTTTTTGAAATTAATTCCTCACAAATCATCAAAAAATAGGTTAAATGTGGTTTTTTTATGTATATTTAACACTTTTTAAGGTTCTATATTAGAAAATAGATTCTAAGTTTGCAAAAATCAATTTGTAATCGTTTGAATAATAGCAAATTAAACAACCGTTATGACAATAAAAAATACCACACTTTCGTTTTTTCTGATACTCACCTCTTTTGTGTTTTCTCAGAATCCTGTAGAAAATTCGGTTATTGAAAACATCCAAAAGCCAGTTACCTTTTTAGATTCTATAAAAAATTCTTTTGTAAAGTATGATAGGACTGTAAAAACAGACAGTTTATGGATGAACCAAATTGGAACTTCCCTTGATATTTATAATGATTTGGCGACTGAAATCAATACGGTAAATGTTGATAAAGATATAGATGCCGAATTACCTACTGAATTATTGAAAGAGCGCCTTGCCGCAATGGATGCAAAATCTCCTTTCAATATTGAATACAACCAAGGCTTGGAAAATCTAATCAAGTCTTTCCTTAAAAACAGGAAAAAAGCCTTTGCCAACCAAATGGCAGTTGCCCAATATTATTTCCCAATTTTCGAAGAGGCTCTGGCAAAACAAAATGTTCCCTTGGAAATTAAGTATTTGGCTGTAGTGGAATCGGCTTTAAATCCAATGGCCGTGTCTAGGGTTGGAGCGACAGGATTGTGGCAGTTTATGTATAATACAGGTAAACAATACAATTTAAATATTGATTCTTATATAGATGAGCGTTCAGATCCTTTAAAGGCATCTGCGGCGGCAGCTCAGTATATGACCAATATGTTTACTATTTTCAATGACTGGGACTTGGTTTTAGCTTCCTATAACTCTGGTCCAGGAAATGTAACAAAGGCGATTCGTCGTTCTGGAGGTCAACAAAATTTCTGGAACATCAAAAAGTATTTGCCACAGGAAACTCAAGGTTATGTTCCTGCATTTCTTGCCACGATGTATATTTATGAATACCATAAAGAGCATGGTATAAATCCTAAAAAAGCATTGATTAAACATTTCGCTACCGATACCGTGATGGTGAAAAAGGAAATGTCTTTCGCTCAAATTTCCAATTTATTGGATATTCCAATTGAACAATTGAAGGCATTAAATCCGTCATACAAACGTAATGTGATTCCTAATTATGCCGGTAAAAGTCATTATTTGACACTTCCTTCTTGCAAAGTTGCTGTTTTTACTTCCAATGAGGACAAAATATACGCTTATGTTCAGCACGAAATGGACAAAAGAGAGAAAACAAATCAGTTCAAGAAAGCTTCATTTACGAAGGACTCCAGCGCTTTAGCATCAAATGATAAAATAAAATATTATAAAGTTAAGCGTGGTGATAATTTAGGTGATATTGCCAAGAGAAACGATGTTGCCCTTTCCGATTTAAAAAAATGGAATCATATTAAGGGGAATGCTGTTGCTACAGGCAAATCTTTAAAAATCATTGTAGAAAAAGATATCGACACAAAAACGGCTTTGGCTTCTGCTCAAGACAATAAAATCAAAGCGATTACTGTAAAAGACAATACTAGCGTTGCAACAACCGAGTCTAAAAGTGCACTTGACAAAACGGATACATTGGTTGCCAATGCCACTAATTTTTATGTAGTTCAAAAAGGGGACAACCTGAATTCTATTGCCAAAAAATACAATACAACAGTTGCTGAAATTAAAGAATGGAATCATTTAACTTCTACAAATGTAAAATTGGGCGCTTCACTACAAGTAAGTAATGTTATTGTTGAAACAACTGAGGCTGTTGCTGTAACAACTCCGGTAACACCTGAACTTAGAGATATTAAATATGAAGTCCAAAAGGGAGACAACCTAGGAAATATTGCCAAAAAATTTGGTTCTTCTATTGCTGACCTAAAGAGTTGGAACAATTTACATTCTAATAGTTTAGCTGTTGGAAATTTTTTGACAGTGGCAAAAAACGAAATTGCAATTAATACCAACAATGTTACTATAGATTCATTCAAAAAAAGAGATTTAAATTCTTCCAAGAATGCAGATATCGATTATTTGGTTCAAAAAGGAGATTCCCTATTCAGTATTTCCAAAAAATACCCAGGCGTTACAGTATCTGATTTAAAGAAATGGAACAACATTTCTGGTGATGATCTAAAACCTGGTATGGGTTTAAAAATAAAAGGCTAGTCTTCGTTAAAATTACACTTAATGCTTAAAAAAATAACCGTTGCTTTTGCGCTTCTTCTGTTCTTAAATTCTTGTGCCGTTCAAGAAAAATTTTCAAAAAATGATTGGTATGCTTTTACCAAAACAAGCAAACAAAGAATTAATCCTTCCGATGTGTATGAGTTTACCGACGGAATGATTCGAATGCATGGTGACAACATTGGTTATTTGATGACCAATAAAAGCTATAAAAACTTTGAGTTGAGTCTGGATTTTAGATGGAATATCGAAGAAAAATACAACAAGAGCAAAGCCAAGAAAAATAGCGGTGTGATGTACAACATACCAACTGATTCTCCTGATAACATCTGGCCAAAAGGAATTCAATTTCAAATGAAAGAGAATACAACCGGTGACTTTATTTTCTTGGATAATATAACCGCGTTGGTAAACGGAAAATTAGTCGAAGCGGGAGCAAGTGTCACTTCGCCTAAATTTAGTGCCAATGAAAATCCTTACGGAGAATGGAATCAAGTTTTAATTCGTTCATTCAACGGAAAAATCACTCAATACTTGAATGGAAAATTGGTAAACGAGTGTACCGAGGCTTCTTCAAGAGAAGGTAAAATTTCCTTAAATTATGAAGGTTCTCCAATTGATTTCAGAAATATTCAGCTAAAAAGTATTTCTAAGGAATAAAACTAAAATTTTTCAAAAGGCTTTTTTTATTTTTGATGATCAATTGTCCATTCAATGAATAAAAACCTTTTTCTCTATCTTTCCTTTTTCTCGATTTTGTTTTTTTCATGCAAAAAGCAAGACGATGATATGCCTAGAAAATCGACCGGTAAGATCAATACTATTTCGGTAGTAATTGATGATCAGTTGTGGAATGGTATTATTGGCGACAGCATCCGAAATAAATTTGCAAATCCTGTTGAAGGCCTGTCCAAGGAAGAACCCCAGTTTGATATCAACCAATATCCAATTAACGTAATGGAGGGTTTTGTTACCAAAAGCAGGTCAATAATTGTTGTTAAGCAAGGAATGGAGAATAATTTCACCATCAAGAAAAACCAATACGCCAATCCGCAAATTGTCATCCATATCACTGGTAAAAGTCTTTTGGATTTATTGGATATTATTGAAAAGAAAACACCACAAATTATTAAAATCATTCAGGAGGAAGAGATTAAGGCACATCAGCTTCTGCTGAAAGATTCCTTAATCGATTCAAAAGCAATTCAAAAACAATTTAAGCTTGGCTTAAAAATCCCCAAAAACTATGCTTATGCCTTAAAGAACGAGAGTTTTGTTTGGCTTTTAAAGGAATGTCCGAGTGGAAGTTCAAGTTTGCTGATTACTCAATTACCCATTACTACTATTAAATCGGAAGATAATGTGCTTGAAAAAGTTATAAAAATTCACGATTCAATAGGCGCTTTGTACATAAGAGGGAAAGAGCTTGTTTCCAATCAGTATATTGACAAGTCGTATCCGCTTTATTTGTCGAACATCACTATTGATGGCAAATCTGCCTATGAGACCAAAGGCACATGGCGATTGAAAGACAGTTTCATGTTTGGAGCCTTTGTAAATTACCTGATTGTAGACCCCAAAAACAACAGAATTATTTATCTGGAAGGATTTTGCTACATACCTTCCAGAAAACAGCGCGATTACATGCACGAATTGGAATCGATTATTAAAGGCGTCAAAATAAATTGATTCACACCAGTTATATCAATTTTAGAAATTATAAATTTAAATATTTCTGCTCATGTCCATAAAATGGAAAATAAAGCCTTTTGAGGCATTAACTGTAACTGAATTATACGATATACTCCAATTGCGAAGCAGAGTCTTTGTAGTGGAGCAAAACTGTGTCTATTTGGACTTAGATGGTAAAGACAAACTGGCATTGCATCTTTTCGGTATTTATGAAGACAAGATTGTTGCACATGCGAGACTTTTCAAGGCAGGAATTACTTTTGATAACGCATCCATTGGAAGAGTCGTAGTTGATCCTGATTACAGAGACCGAAAATGGGGACATGATTTGATGCAAAATGCAATTGCGGGTATTCAGCAACATTTTGGCGAAAGCCAAATCACAATTGGAGCTCAATTATATCTCAAGAGATTCTATGAAAGTCAAGGTTTTGTGCAGTCAAGCGAAATGTATCTCGAAGATGATATTCCGCATATTGAAATGATTAAGGGTTAAGGTTTGCAGACTTATTTATTAACCTAAATCTGAAACGAATTAATTTTATCCGGTAAACATGACTTTCGACTTAAAATCAATTGACGATACACTACTCATGAACTTGCCCGAGAGGCAGTACAAGTTTGTATTGATTTTTTGTAAGTCTGGAGAAATAAAAATTGATATTGACAATCAGCTTTATGAAATTACCGGCGGGCATTTTTTGACTATTACGCCCAAACAATATTATCAGTTTATAGAAATCAATGATTGCGAAGGCTGTATTTTGGAATTTACGTATGACTTCTTTTGTAAAGATGAAAAATCAGTGGAACTCATATATCACAACGGATTATACTGCCATTTCGGTTTAAATGAACTTATTCGAATTCCGAATGAAAACAGTTTAGGCAGGATTAATGATTATTACGATTCATTGAAAAGTGAATTACAAAACAAACCTTTTGAGTACGAAACCAGCCTGCATTCTATCCTGAAATTATTGATTATCGAAGTAAGTCGATGCAAAATAACGCAACAGCAAAGACCGCTCTACAAACCCGACGCCTTGTTTCTGCAGTTTTTAAACTTGATAAGGGATAATTTTGAGAAACGTCTCACCGTAAAAGAGTACGCTCAATTATTACTTATTTCAGAACAAAAGCTGAATGAACTTACCAAGAAAAACACCAACGAAACCACGCAACAGCTTATCAATGATCTAATCATTCTGGAAGCCAAGCGATTATTCAACTACGAAAACCTGAACGTAAAACAAGTCGCCTACAAATTAGGATTTGATGACAGTCATTATTTTTCAAGGTTTTTCAAAAAACAAACTGACACTCGTGCAAAAGACCATTTGCGTTCCCTTTTGACCGAATAGCAAAATCCACCATTTTTAAAGTTTTGTCCATTTTTTGGCGAAAGCCATCCTCATAGTTTTGTATTATAACTTAAACGAAAGAAAAATGCAAACACAAAGAATTGACATCAACACGGTAACGCCAACTGCTTACCAATCGCTTATTCAGCTTGACAGATACGTGAACGAAACGAATTTGCCAAAGACGCTGTATCATCTCATCAAGGTACGAGCTTCGCTAATCAATGGCTGTGCCTTGTGTATACAGTCGCACAGCAATGATGCGCTGGCCAGTGGCGAAAGTTTCAAACGTTTATTGGCTTTGAATGCTTGGGCAGATTCCCCTTATTTCACTAACGAAGAAAGAGCCGTTCTAGCCTTGACGGATGAAACCACTTTGATTTCCGAAAACGGGGTTTCAAACGAAACTTTTGATAAAGCAATTCAGGTTTTGGGCGAAGAAAAAGTTTCGCATGCAATTATGGCAATTGCCTGCATCAACGCTTGGAACCGAATAGGCAGAGCCACTTTATTAATTCCAGAATAATCAAATGATCGAAATCAAAACCGCAATTACTGACCAAGACATAGCTTCCTGCTGGGAAGCTATGTCTATTCTACGTCCTATGCTGAAAGAAAATGAATTTGTACAGCAAATTAGGGAAATGCAAAAGGAAGGATACACACTTTTATACTTTGCCGATAATGACAAAACCGTGGCCATAGCGGGCTACCGTTTTTGGACCATGCTCTATTGTGGCAAAATGCTCTACATAGACGATCTCTCAACTGTTGAAAATAACAGGGGAAAAGGATATGCATCTGCCTTGCTAAACCATCTTTATGATATTGCCAGAGAGCAAAAATGCGAATCGGTACAATTGGACAGCGGACATGTGAGAACCGTAGCCCACAAACTCTATTTCAAGGAAAATTTTACAATTAGTGCTTTTCACTTTAATAAACAGCTATGAAAAGAGAAAAAACAATCGAATGGTTTTTGAGAATTTCATTAAGTGTCGGGTTTTTATCGGCAGTTGCAGACCGTTTTGGCTTCTGGAATAAGGAATTATCAGCTTGGGGCAATTGGGAAGCTTTTGCAAAATACACTAATATGCTACTACCTTTTTTGACGTACAATCAAGCCTCCATAATTGGCGGAATAGCCACTTTTCTGGAAATTGTTTTTGCCATTGCGTTGCTTACTACTTTCAAAAGCCAGTTAATAGCCAAATGCAGTGGCATTTTACTGCTCGGATTTGCTTTATCCATGTCAATCGCCATAAATTGCAAAGCACCGCTTGATTATTCCGTTTTTACGGCTTCGGCGGGAGCATTTGCATTAAGCATTCTGATAAAAAAGAATTCCGAAAAGACTATCGCATAATTTTAGGAGCAGAAATTTTGCATTTCATAACAAGTTCAGTCTCGCTATCTGTTACATACGGGCGATCAATGTCATTAAGTTTTAATTCATTCTTGCAGAAACGCAAAGTCGTAAAGTTAAGATTAGATTTCTTTGCGTCTTAGCGCCTTTGCGAGATTTATTTTTTAGATAAACTCTAGCTAGGAATTCTTGTGGCTAATTAAATCGTTCGCTAGAAAGACTTTTTTTGTAATTTTACGAAAAAGCTATTTCATTAAAACAAGCAAATACATGCATAATAGCTAAATAGCGATAATAAAAAATATAAATCCAAATAATAATCTAACAAGAATGGGAACTAAAAAAGAATTGTTACAAGAAAAAAGTACCGAATTGCTTCAGATATTAAAAACACGTTTCGAAAAACATTCGGACAGACACCAAGGTCTTGAGTGGAAAAGCATTCAATCAAAACTGGAAGCCAATCCTGAAAAATTATGGTCTCTTAATGAAATGGAAACAACTGGCGGAGAACCAGATGTTGTTGGCTATGACAATAAAAGTGATGAATATATTTTTGTCGATTGTTCCGTAGAAAGTCCGTCAGGAAGAAGAAGTTACTGCTATGACCGTGAAGCTCTTGACAAAAGAAAAGAAAACAAACCCAAAGACAACGTTATCGACGTGGCATCCGCAATGGGAATTGAGCTTTTATCCGAAGAGCAATACCGTGAGTTACAAAAACTGGGCAAGTTCGATAACAAAACCTCCAGCTGGATTGCAACACCAGCAGCTATTAGGAAACTTGGCGGTGCCATTTTCTGTGATTTTAGATACGGAACCGTTTTCCTTTACCACAATGGTGCAGATTCCTACTATGCGGCTCGAGGATTTAGAGGTTCGCTAAGAGTTTAGATTTTTAAAATTGAGTTATATTCCGCTGTTGCGTTCAATATAGTGACTGCTCTTTTAATTTCAGGATTGTTTTTGATGTAATAATCATAAAGACCTTCCTGATATTGATAGCGTTTGATGATTTCATCCAACAGCAATCCTTTTATTTCCTTCTGATTTTTATCCAATAATGCATTCTCCGATTTTTGAAGAGCAGTAAGAAGCTGTTGGTATTCAGTTGCAATGGCTTCATCCAGTTTTTCAGTTTTGGCTTTTGCCAAAGTGTTTTTCAACGCTATTTCAGTTTCGGTATCAAAATTGAATTTTTGCGCTTTTAGATATTGCTTGAAATCGGCATAATCAGCATCAGTGATTACGGGGATTTTAGTTCCTAAATTTGGGTTTTTGTAATAATATTTTGTCGCATAATCAAATATACCGTCGTTTTTCAATAATGCACTGGCGATTGGGCTCGTTTTGGTTTCTTCCATTTCGATGTCGGGCAAAATACCGCCTCCATCATAAACCGTTCTTCCTTTTTTAGTTTTAAAAGCGTTATAGTTTTTGGCATCCGTTCGGGTTGCTGCACCATTCTTGTCTTTATGAGCATAATCCAGCGCCTGAATACATCTTCCCGAAGGAGTGTAATAACGGGAAATAGTTACTTTCAGCTGAGTTCCATACGTTAGCTCAACAGGTCGTTGCACCAATCCTTTTCCAAAACTACGGCTTCCCAAAACTACCGCACGATCCAAATCCTGCAACGCTCCCGAAACAATCTCGGAGGCAGAAGCACTTCGGCCGTTTACTAAAATTACCAAAGGAATCGTCGTATCAACAGGTTCTTGTGAAGTTTTATAAGTGTTATTGTGTTTCTCTATTTTGGATTTGGTGGTAACAATAACTTCATTTCTAGGTACAAAAAGATTACAGATATTTACCGCTTCGTTCAATAACCCGCCCGGATTTCCTCTTAGATCCAAAACTATTCTTTCGGCACCTTGTCTTTTTAATTGTTCCAATGCCTCCTTGGTTTCAGAAGAAGCTTTTTTGTTGAAGTGTGCCAATACAATATAACCTGTTTTATCATCAATCTTCGCAAAATAAGGAACCGATTTGATTTCGACTTCATCCAATACAATTACAGTCGAAAACGGTTTACCCTGACGAATGTATTTTACATCGATTTTAGTGTTTTTGGATCCTTTAAAAAGCTGTGAAGCATCGTCCTTGAAGTTGGCCAATGGAATATCTCCAATCTGAATGATTTCGTCACCAGCTTTTAAACCCGCTTTGTCGGCAGGGAAATTCTTATACGGTTCTTTTAGAATCAGTTTGTCATTTTCGCGGGTGATTAATGCGCCAATTCCAGTGTATTCACCAGTATTATTGATTTTAAACTTAAGTACTTCCTGTTCATTAAAATATACGGTATAAGGGTCAAGAGAACTCAGCATTCCTTTAACGGCGTTGTTCATTAGCTCGGCGGGAGTTGTTTCGTCGACATAATTTTTGTTCAATTCCTTGAACAGCGTCGTGAAAATTTCCAATTGTTTGGCAATCTCAAAATAGTCGTCTTTGAAACTTGCGCCCACAAACAAAAATGCGGATGCAACAACTGGAATAATGAATTTTTTTTGGAAAAGGGTACGCATGATTATATGTTTTTTTTCTTGAATCGTTTTCTTATAAAATAAAATAGAGCAATAGCTAAAATAATAAAAGGCCAAATTTCCAGTAATCCCAAAAAGAAGCTTGAAATACCATAAAAACCGGACTTGATTGAGTTCCAAATTTTAGTTCCATAGGAAATGGTAACACCACTTTCTTCGGCAATTGTTTTATAGAATTCTATTGTGACAGTGCTCAGTGAAACTTGGCTTTGCATGTATCTCAATTGTCCTTCTTTTGCTTCTATTTCTTCTCTGACAGCCGAAAGCTGTGCTTCAATAGCCAGCATTTCAGACATTTTGTTGGCTTTTGCCAAAAGTTCAAGATACCTGTTTTCAAGTTTCTTTTTGGCTTTCAATCGGGCATCAATATCAATGTATTCTTCCGTTACATCCTGTGAATTAATCTCTTTATTGTCAAAATAATCAACTCCGTTCGAAATGTCTTTTATAAAAGAATCAAAATTCTCGCTTGGAATGCGAACCGTTATTCGTCTGTAAACGGAAGCATATTCTTTTCCCTCACTATCATTTTGTATAAAGGCTTTTCCTTTTTTTACAGCGCTTTTTATCTGCTCATAGGTTGTTTCTAAATTATCGGTTTGAAATCTAAGATTGCCAGTCCTGATTATTTTTTTCTCAATGACTTTATCTTTTTCAGTTGGTGATCCGGAATAATCATCAGAGCTTACAGGCATTGCTTTTGCAGGTGATTTTACAGACATTACTTTTAAATCTTCAGAAGCTGAAGCTTCTGCATCAGCTTTTTTGCAGCTTAATATTGCTAAAAATAAAAGGGCAATTATTAATTTTGATCTCATGGGAGCATAATTTATTTAAAAATACAAAATTAATTTAGATTACAGCTAAACAGCGGAGTTGCTCTATGAAATGGATATTTATTTGGATTGTTCCTCCTCTTTTTTTATCTGCAGTATAAATTTTTCAAATAATTGGACTGTTTTGGTATTGATTTCTTCAAAAGTCAAACGGTCTTTGCATTGGTAAAAAAGCATAAAAGAATACGGCTGATCCAGATTGTCTATGAGTAAATGTTTATTGAGCCTGTAGGTTTCGCGCAGTACTCTTTTGAAATAATTGCGGTCGACGGCTTTTTTGAAATATTTTTTGGAAACTGAAACGCCTATTTTTATTTTTTCGCCTTCGCCAAAAGTTCCCGTATTATAAACCAATCGCAATGGATATTTAGCCACCGATTTTCCTTCGGTAAACAATAAACCGATGGTAATTTTGCTTTTGAGTTTTTCGTTTTTGGGATAAGTGAAGTTCATTTAATGTAATAGACACGTTATTATTGTAACGCAAAGTTACAATTAATGTGCGGTCATGCAATAAAATACATGGCATTCACTTTTAAAAAAAGTTAGTTATCAGGAATAAAAAAAAGCTATAGAATCAAAATGATCTATAGCTTTTTTATTTATACTAGCCGAAATTAGTTGACCGCATTTAATTTGATATCAAAAATCAAGACTGATCCGCCAGGAATTGGGCCTTGTGCATCAGGACCGTATCCCAAATCGGAAGGAATCAATAGAATTCCTTTACCGCCTTCCTTGAAATACTGAATTCCTTCTGTCCAACCTGGTACAACATTTCGTAAAGGAAAAGAAATTCCTTTTTCATCACTTTGATCAAAGACCGTTTTATTGGTAAAATAACCTTTGTAAGCAACGGTAACTTCAGAATCTGCTGTTGGCTGTTTTCCTGTTCCTTCTTCTTCAATTACATAATACAAGCCTGATTCAGATCGTTTTGCATTCAAATGATTGTCTGCAATGTATTTTTTAATTTCTGTTTCGTTATTAGAGACAGCATTAGTGGTAGTTTCTGGCGTTATAGTTTCTTCTTTTTTCTTGTCGTTACAAGACATAAAAAGAACCGCTACGAGAGCTAAAATCGAATATTTCATAGTAGATTGTATGTGTTTTTTGAATGGAATTAAGCTAATAAACTGGTAACTAAGAACAAGATAAGTAGTCCGATGGCAATGTATTTTGTGTATTTTGACATTTTAATTTATTTAATGATTTGTAAAGCGGTCAAAAGAATGAAAAATAAATTAATATTCCAAAAAATTATAGTTATAATTATTGCAATGTTGTTTTAGTTAAGATGTCAAAAATTACTATCGGTTCCATTTATGTCCAAAAACAATGTAATAGCCCCAGCTGTCCGGGCCTTTGGCTACATCAATACCTGCGCGGAGTCCATAGGTGCGGGCAACGAGATATCTAAAACCGGTTCCGTAATTGTAGACAGTCTTGGCATCGGAGAAATTTTCGTTTTTCTGGAAAACTTTTCCGAGACCACCGTATGCCAGAACGCTCCAGCGGGTATCCAGATCAAAACGCTGCTCGGTTTCGGTTAGGAGTGTTGCATTTCCCTGATATCGATAGGCGGTTATTCCCCTCAGTTTAATATACGGCATTTGATGAAATGGTACATCGCCATAAGCCTGCAGCGCTTCAAACCGCAATCCGGAAATCCATTTATTGTTTACTGGGAAAAAATAATGAACAAAGGTTTCCAGTTTTTCAAATTTATAATCACTGCCTGTCCAGTCATCATTTACATAATAGGCAAGATTTGCCCTAAAACCCTTGTCAGGAGTAAAAATGGTATTTCTTCGGTCCCAATCTAAATAACCTCCTAAGGATGCCACCGTTTTTTTGAAATCATCAGTTGTAATATTTGGCGGCAATTCGTTATCAAAATTGGGACTGATAGTCATATTGCCGTTAAAATATTCTAATCCGGCATAGAGATCACTAAATGTTTTTCTGGAAACCGAAAGCATAATCGGGATGGTCTTATAATTGAAATCAAATTCATGATCAGTACCATTTTCAAATTCTTTGTAATAAGTAAGATTATAATCTACGTAACCTAGGAAAACACGATACTTTATACCGTATTTAGCAATTATTTCTTTTCTGTAAAGCCCTGTGAACCATGATTTATTAGCGGTATATGCCCCAAAAGCTGCCGTTACAGTAGGTGCTATATGATCCTTGTCGCCAATGGCTTTTTTTTGAGGTGAAATATAAACTGGCGCCAAACCTGCGCCAAAACCACCCAAAGCTGCCTCGGTTACGAAAAAAGGAATCGGCAAAAAACCTTTAGCATTATCAATCATGACACTGGCGTCAAATTTTCCGTCAAGTGTATCTCTGAGCATTGTTTTTCGCTCTTCCTTACTTATTTTTGGTTTGGTCTGGCCGAAAGTAAGGGCGTTAAAAGCGAATAAAACACTGAGGATAGTTAGCTGTAAGATGTAAGAATGAGGAGTTTTTTTGATCATTTTTTATTTTTTAAAACAAACAATCTGAAACAAAACATTTATACCAAAAATAACTCTTTTATTGGATTAGCAGTTAAATCTGATGGTAAAAAACTGTAACTATTTCATCAACCACAAATTGCACAAATTTTCACATATTCATTTGTGAAAATTTGTGCAATTTGTGGTTAAACCCAGATTCCTGATGCGGAATCTGGGTTAAATTTTAAAATATATATTGTTAATAATGAATGTTTAAAAAAACCAGCTCGCCACAAAAATTGCCGTAATCACACAAATCACATCCACCAAAAGCATGGTTCCCAAAGCGTAACGGGTATTTTTGATATTAACCGAGCCAAAGTAAACAGCAATTACATAGAAAGTACTTTCGGCACTGCATTGAAAAATACTGCTCAAACGTCCAGTCATAGAATCGGCACCAAAAGTATTCATCGAGTCTATCAAAAATCCTCTTGATCCTGCAGAACTAAACGGTCGGAGTAATGCTACCGGCAAAGCATCGGTAATGTCTTTACTGACTCCCATATTCGAGAAAGCAAATGCAATCCAATTACTGATAATTTCAAACAAGCCACTGTTTCTAAACAAAGAAATCGCTACTAACATCCCTAAAACATACGGAAAAATAACAACTCCGGTTTTTACGCCATTATTGGCTCCTGTAACAAAAGCTTCAAAAACCGTAGTTTTAGCTTCCGTGAATTCTTTCTCCTTTATAAATGAAAATATCAAAGTAAAAGCAATAATTGCGACCAATATTAAAGCCGAAAGATTGGAGGTAAAATAGTTTTTTCCGATTAAATCCAATTGATTTACATACATCAGCAAACCAATAATAGCGCCAATTAATGCAAACAAAGCAATAACCAGAGAAGCACTTTTGAAATTGATTTTTTGTCTGACTCCGACAATTAAAAATGCTGCAATCGTACCGATAAAAGAAGTGATAATACATGGCAGCATAACATCGGCAGGGTTGGTTGCGCCAGCGGCAGCACGGTAGCCAATAATAGATGTTGCAATTAAGGTCAGCCCCGAAGCATGCAGACACATAAACATAATCTGGGCATCGCTGGCTTTATCTTTTTCGGGATTTATTTCCTGTAAACTTTCCATAGCTTTAAGACCAAATGGGGTAGCAGCCGAATCCAATCCAAGGAAATTAGCAGCAAAGTTTAAAGTCATGTATGAAATTGATGGATGATCTTTTGGGATACTCGGAAACACTTTTACAAAAACCGGACTCAACAATTTTGCCAGTTTTCCTGAAGCTCCGGAAATGATTAAAAGTTCCATTAATCCGCAGAAAAAAGCCAGATAAGCTATAAGCGGCAAAATCAAATCAACCAAAGTGCTTTTACAAGTTGGTAATAAACCATCCGATTTCTGAACACCGCTGAAGATTTTTACCGTTTTGTTTTTATAAACATAAGTCGTGTCGGCATTTAGCGTATCACGGTTGATAATCATCGTCTGATCTGTTGCTGTCCTGATGCTGTCCTTGATAAAAGCAGGAACTTGTTCAATATATTTTTCTGAAATTAAAACAGGATCATCTTTTTTTCCATTCAAAACATAATCAATAGTGTAAGTATTGGCAGTAAATAAACTGACAACAATAAAAACAATCGATGAAATAAAAATAACCAGCCAGAATCTGCTTAATACCATAATTTATATTTTTTGTAAATGTAATAAATCAATTGTAATGACAATAACAAAACACAATAGCAAACTTCACTAGAAATTGTTCTGAAGTTTGCCATTACATTTGTTTTTTAAAATTCCATTCAATCCAAACTCTTTATAAGTGATTGAAGAATTCAGATTTTCAAATTTGTTTCTTATAGTTAAAATATTATTTTTAAGAAATGATAATATACTAATGATAGTTTTAAACACTAGCAGTTTATTCGATACTGACTTTGGTTTCCAGATAATTTTCAAAAGGTTTAACCGCTTCAAAAATGGCACTTTTTTTAATATTATTGATAGCCGGGAAAAACTGGGTTTCAATTTTTGCATGATCTTTTTTTATGGTTCGCTTCCAAGTTCCGATAACTTTTCCGTTTTCGAGAATTACAGGTTTAAAAATGCCATTCTTAGTAAAGGCATTAGGCTGATGTTCTAATACAATAGAGACTTCACGGGTTTTATATGCAATTAAAATTTCATCAAAAGCAGGCAGGAAATGTACGCTTTCGCTAAAGTTGTCCGGAACGGGTAAATCAGTTCCATACCAATACTTCTGATTGTTAACCGTAATTGAGTTGAGTTCTGATTCGATTGAATGAATGACAGTTTTAACCGTTGTTGGCGAAAAACCCGACCACCACGAAAAATCGAGCAATGTTGCCGGACCGTGACTTTCAAAATACCGTTTGGCTAATTTTACCAGTGCTTCTTCTTTGGTCAGTTTTGTTGAAGGTCTGGAAACCCGTTCTTCCAGTAATGCATAGGTAGTTTGTTTGCCTTTCATTTTTCCGTTGCAGACTAAACCTTCTAATTCGGCATACATCATAATAAGAACGGGACTTAAAGAATAGTCATCCGAAAGCTTTTGAACGTAAAGTTCCTTCATGATTTCGTCCCGCGTTAAATGATTATTTCCTGCTAACAATTTTTCCAGTGCCAAATTAATTTTCCCGAATTCCTTTTCATCATAACCCTGTTTTTTTGTTTCAGAAAGAATGATACGTTTAACCTGAGGACCGGAAACATCCAGCATCCAGTAAATATCTTCCGAAGAAACCAAATGCCACGTTGGCCTCAAAATATGCGTTCTGATTATTTTACCTGAATTTATGGATTCTTCAATACTTTTTTCAGAAGCATCGCAACGGGAGCCAACCGCCCATTTTGCCATAGCATAATCCTGCGCCTGCATAGCTCCAAGATGTTTTACAATTTCTTGTGGCGTTTGCAGATTTGTTTTAAAAAGCTTTTGTGAAGCAAGCCGATAATTTGCAATTTCCTGATGTGTCATTTTTAAACCATATAAGTTGTATAAGTTCATTTAAGCATTTCCTAAACTTAGCAACTCAGTAACTTAGTATCTTAGCAACTAAAAATTAGACATGAATGATCTCTTCTTCGATCAATAAATCTTCTCTGCGAAGGCGAAGAAAAATCTGTGCGACAGCAATTGTGTCTTTTTCGCAATAAGTGACTATTCGGTCAATGTCTTTTTCTACATAAAAAACGTGACCAACCTGACTGCCGTCAATGTCTCCTTTGGGAGAAGGAATTCCGAGGACTTTACACATTAGTTTTAAAGAAGTGTAATGCTTGTAATCGCCAAATTTCCACAACTCTAAAGTATCCAGATGTGGAATTTCCCAAGGTTTCTTGCCAAATAAATTCAGTTTATCAGGAATCGGAATCTGATTGATAATCATTCTTCTTGCTAAAAACGGAATATCAAATTCCTTCGCATTGTGCCCACACAAAACATGTTGAGGCCCATTAAAATGATTATTCAACAAATTATTAAAATCTTTTAAAAGTTTTGGCTCATCGCCAAAAAATGAAGTCACTCTAAAATTCCGAATATCACCTTTGATAACAAAAAAACCAACCGAAATACAGACAATTTTTCCAAACTCAGCCCAGATTCCTGCATGGTCATAAAATTCTTCGGCTGTAAAATCGCCTTTACGCTGGTATTGTGTTTTTTGTTCGTACAACACCTGCATTTCAGAATCTAATCCGTTGTAATTTTCTGTTTCAGGAACAGTTTCTATATCTAAGAAAAGAATATTGTTGAGGTTTATTTTTTCGATCATGGATTCAATTAGATAATTTGAAAATGAGACAATTTGAAAATTACTCAAATCTAAATTAATGAATATTCCTTCACTTCTGTTATTTCTCTAAAACAAACTTTGCTGAGTAGTTGGGTTTTCGTGCTCAAGTAACCATTTCTTTCGCCACAAACCGCCAGCATAACCAGTAAGTGAGCCATCCGTACCGATTACTCGATGACATGGCACAACAATCCAAAGCGGGTTTTTTCCATTGGCGGAAGCCACAGCTCGAATCGCTTTTACGTCCCCTAAAATTTTAGATTGCTCCAGATATGTTCTCGTTTTTCCGTATGGAATTTCTAATAAGGCGCTCCATACTTTTTTCTGAAATTCGGTTCCTTTGGGATTCATTTTAAAATCAAAACTTTTTCTTTTCCCTTCGAAATAGTCATTGAGCTGGGAAACTGCTTCTTCAAATTCTTTAGGAATTTTTTCTGAAATTACACCTTCATCCAAAACAGAAATTTCGGAAATTCCGTTTTCATCACCAGTAATTGTTGCTATTCCTAAAGGGGTTTTTATGTTAGCTGAAGTTGTCATTAGTTCTGAATTTTAAACCATAAATGTACGTACAAATTTATTGCAACAAAAAGGAAATAGCCGTTTTAGCAATCTCTGAATTTTGATTTTTGGGTGTTACTAATAAAATATCAGTAAAAAGACTGGCTTTTTTTAATTCGATAAAACCCAATTCGGAATTTTTATAGTTTTTAAGCACATTGGTCGGGACAATCGAAATGCCCAAACCGCTTTGAACCAACTGAATGATAGATGAAATATTATTAGATTCATGCACCACTTTTGGCTCAAAACCATATTGAGCACAAATCTGAAGTAAAATATCATAAAAATAAGGCGCATAATTTTTATTAAAAAACACAAAGGTCGCCTCTTTCAGCTTTTCGAACTCCTCTTCAGCAGTAATATTATACTTATTTCGATTAAATACAATGGAAAAACTGTCTTTAAACCACAGTTGAGAATCAATTTTTGAAGAATGCAAAGGAGCACGAATGATTCCTAAATCAATTTTTCCTTGTTCTAATGCTGCAATTTGCTTGACTGTTGGCACTTCATAAAGGCGAAAATTGACAAAAGGATATTTTTCAGACAGAAACTGCAGTAAGTTAGAGATATCTCCGGAAAAAGTGGAACTCACATACGCAATTCGGAATTCGCCACTTTGATTCTGACTTATTTTTTTGGTGGTTAAATTAATTCGTTCCAGATTTTGAACCAATTCCTGAATTTCCTTTTGATAATATTTCCCCGCATCTGTCAGGATAACACGTTTGTTGTTACGCTCAAAAAGAGTTGCGCCAATTTCTGTTTCTAATTCTTTTATTTGGCGGCTTAATGGCGGTTGCGAAATAAACAATTTATCGGCAGCGCGGACAAAGCTCAGTTCTTCGGCTAATTTTAGGAAATATTTTAAATGACGTAATTCCATAAATACTTATTAGGTATTAATAATTGACAAAATAAGCATTTTTGAGTCATATATAAAAATTATAAGTTTGTAAAACAAAAAGAAAATACTATGGAAAATATTTGGAAAGACAGATGGGATGAAAGATATAGCAATGAAGATTTTGCATATGGGAAAGAGCCTAACAAATTCCTGAAAGAACAATTAGATAAACTGAAAGTCGGAACAATTCTTTTCCCTGCTGAAGGAGAAGGCCGCAATGCGGTTTATGCCGCTAAACTAGGTTGGAACGTTTTTGCATTTGATATTAGCAGTGAAGGAAAAAAGAAAGCCTTACAGCTTTCAGAATCTCAAAATGTGGTGATTGATTATCAGGTTGGCGAATTGGAAACACTTAATTACAAAGCAGATCAATTTGATGCTATTGCATTAATTTATGCTCATTTTCCTGCTGCTGTTAAATCACATAATCATATTATTCTGGATAAGTTTTTACGAAAAGGAGGCATCATTATTTTTGAAGCTTTCAGTAAAAAACATCTTGACTATGTTTTAAAAGATGAAAAAATTGGAGGACCAAAAGATATTGAATCTCTATTCTCGATTGAAGAAATTCAATCGGACTTTCCAGATTATGATTTTGAAGAATTAACAGAAATAGAAATTGAACTCAACGAAGGATTATTTCACAACGGAAAAGGCTCGGTAATACGGTTTATAGGAAGAAAAAAATAAAATTTACAATTATGAAAAAATCAACAGTAAACGAAATCAAAGAACGTTTTGACAATGATGTCGAACGATTCGCCAATTTAGAAACAGGACAGGTAGCCACAATGGATGCCCAGATTTCCTTAGCACTTTTGACCGCTTCCGCTAAAGCCGTACAACCGAAAGCAACTACCGTTTTGGATTTAGGATGCGGAGCAGGAAATTATACTTTGAAAATGCTGTCGGAAGTGCCCAATTTGAATTGCACTTTGATTGATTTGAGCCAGAATATGCTGAATAAAGCGCAAGAACGTGTTTCGGGAGCGACAAAGGGAACTGTAGCAACTATTCAAGGAGATATTAGAGATATAGAATTGCCCAAAAATCATTTTGATATTATCTTGGCTGGAGCTGTTTTGCATCATTTACGAGACGATGCCGATTGGGAATTTGTCTTCCGGAAATTGTATGACAGCTTAACAGAAGGTGGTTGTTTATTGATTTCGGATTTGTTGGTTCAGGATAATGAAGCCGTCAATGAATTGATTTGGGGAAGATATGGTGATTATTTAAAGGAACACGGAGGAGCGGACTATCAACAAAAAGTTTTTGATTATATCGAAAAAGAAGATACGCCACGTTCGATGGTTTATCAATTGGATTTGATGAAAAAAGTTGGTTTTTCGAGTGTTGAAATTTTACATAAAAATGCCTGTTTTGGTGCTTTTGGCGGAATAAAGTGATTTAAACCTGAACTCGATTAATATTTAAAATTTAAATATTTATTTGTCAGTTATATAAAGGTTCTTTTATTTCCTGCAAGGTTTTTTTTGACCTTGTAGGTGTGTGATTTTTGTTTTATACCAATTATGAATATAAAATAATCCAATCTTTGCTCCCTCTCTTTTGGAGAGGGCTGGGGTGAGGAAAAATAAACAGACTATTTAATATTTATAATTGGTATTATACCTACAAGGTTGAAAAAAACCTTGCAGGAAAATAACAAGACATATATAATTTAACAATCGAACTCAGGTTTTAAATACTTATATCCTCCCAAGCCTCTCCAAAGGAGAGGGAGCTAAGAAAGAATGAAGTCTATGATTTTTTATAAAAGCAAAAACCATCTCAAAACTAAGATGGTTTTTGTATTGTGAATTTTAGCCCCGATAGTAGTGAAAATCCTTTTCTTTTTTTCTTTAAAAAAGAAAAGATTGCAACGAATAGCGGGAAATAGCTCCTGAAAATTATTACTTCAAATTCGAATTGATATACGCTTCGACTGCTTTTAATTCGTCATCTGTAAACGTTTTAGTGATTGCCAAATTGGCCTGCATTACAGGAAATTGACTTGGATCGACAATAGCTTCGCTTTCGCCTTTAAGGAATTTAACCATATTTCCGTTCTTTTCTTTATAGATTTTGGCAATTTCCCTGATACTTGGTCCAATCAGTTTTTGCTCCGCCTGATGACATGCAATACAATTTCCTTTGCCTTCAAAAATTTCTTTTCCTAAAATTTCTGGTGTTTGAACTTCTGTACTTGTGGTTTCAGCAGGTTTTCCAAAAGGTTCCTGACTTTCATTTTTGCAGGATAATAGCGTGAAAAATGCTACGGTTAAAATGATTTTTTTCATGAATTTATTTGTTTAAAAGTATCGCAGCTTCTTTAGCAAAATAAGTCGAAATCAGACTTGCGCCTGCTCTTTTGATGCACATTAACTGTTCCATCATGATTTTGTCATTGTCCAGCCAGCCTCTTTCGGCAGCGGCTTTGATCATCGCATATTCACCTGAAACATGAAAAACCGTTACGGGAACATTTACCGCATTTTTGACTTCACGAACGATGTCCAAATAAGCGATTCCAGGTTTTACCATAACCATGTCGGCACCTTCTTCGACGTCCCAAACGGCTTCTTTGATGGCTTCGATGCGGTTGGCATAATCCATCTGGTACGTTTTTTTGTCTTTTGGAACCACAACATCGGCTTCTCTTGGTGCGCTGTCTAGAGCATCACGAAAAGGTCCGTAGAAAGCCGAAGCATATTTAGCCGAATAACTCATGATTCCCACATTGTGGAAACCTGCTGCATCCAATCCCTGACGCAAACGCAACACACGACCGTCCATCATATCCGAAGGGGCGACAAAATCGGCACCGGCTTCGGCGTGAGAAACTGCCATTTTTACAAGAGCATCGTTCGTTGCATCGTTTTCGACATCGCCATTCGTGATAATTCCGTCGTGACCGTAAATAGAATAGGGATCCAAAGCCACATCAGGCATTACAATCATTTCGGGACAAGCAGTTTTGATGGCACGAATGGCTTGTTGCATCAATCCGTTTGGATTCCATGCTTCTTTTCCGGTATTGTCTTTTAAATCCTCGCTTACTTTTACGTAGATATTGACCGCACGAATGCCTAAATCGAATAATTCTTTGACCTCAACAACCGTTAAATCAATCGAACGGCGGAAAATTCCAGGCATTGATGGGATTTCGATATTTACGTTTTCGCCTTCTGCAATAAACATTGGAAACATAAAATCGGCTGGACTTAATGTGGTTTCGCGGACTAATGAACGGATGGATTCATTGGTTCTTAAACGACGGCCTCTGTGTAATGGGAACATAAATTTTTTGTTTAAAGTTTAAAGTTTCAGGTTTTATGCTGAACTTTTAAATTGTGTTATTTTTGTTTTTAGCTCCATCGGAGCGTAATATTTGTAGCAATTAATAATCGATTTATTTTTGAACCCCGTAGGGGTGACATATTTATTCTAATCCTTCAAAAACATATTCGTCTTTGTAATTTATCTCGAATGCTTTTAAAAAACCAATATATTCTTCTTTGAATGTTTTTGTTTTGTGATGTTCTTCCTGATTTTGGATGTAATTGATAACATTTGTCAATTGTGAATGACTATAACTAAATGCTCCAAAGCCTGTTTGCCATTCAAATTTGCCATTTATCCATCTTTTTTCATTGATGAATCGAGAAGAATTGGCTTTTATATCTCTTACTAAATCCGATAATGCTTTGTTAGGTTTTAATCCAATTAGAATATGGATATGATCAGGCATTCCGTTTATAGCAATTAATTTCTGATCTTCTTTTGTGACAATTCCCGTTATATATTTAAATAATTCGTCTTTCCATGCATTGGAAATTAAATTTTGTCTGCCTTTGACCGCAAAAACAATTTGAATATATAATTGAGAATAGGTGTTTGCCATTATTACATTATTAATATTTTACCACAAATATGTTGCTATAGATATGTCGCTATAGATATGTCGCTCCGCTGGAGCTCAAATAAATGCGATGATTTATGTTCTATAAATATAGCGCTTCTCCGAAGCTATGAATTCAATAGAAATTTTTCTATAAATATGACGCTTCTCCGAAGCTTAAATTTTTACGGTTAATTTTTCTATAAATATAGCGCTTCTCCGAAGCTTTGAATTCAATTGAAATTTTTCTATAAATTGACGCTTCTCTGAAGCTTACATGCTTTACGATTAATTTTTCTATAAATATGACACTTCTCCGAAGCTTACACCCAATTAATCGGATTCTCTAATACTTTTATCAATTTTTCTTCTTCGCTTCCTGCTTCCGGATGATGGTCGTAAACCCACTGAACATGCGGTGGCAAAGACATCAGGATACTTTCGATTCTTCCGTTGGTTCTTAGGCCAAATAATGTGCCTTTATCGTGAACCAAATTGAATTCTACATATCTGCCACGACGGATTTCCTGCCAAGTTTTTTGTTCTGATGTATATGGCAATTCTTTTCTTCTTTCCACAATTGGAACATAGGCTTCTAGGAAACTATTTCCAACTTCGGTAACAAAGTTAAACCAATTTTCCATTGACATGTCTTCGGTTGCTTTGCAATAATCAAAGAATAATCCACCAATTCCTCGGGCTTCGTTGCGATGTGCGTTCCAAAAATAGGCATCGCATTGTTTTTTATATTTTGGATAAAACTCGGAATTGTGTTTGTCGCAAGCGGTTTTGCAGGTTTGATGAAAGTGTTTGGCATCTTCTTCAAACAAATAATAAGGCGTTAAATCCTGTCCGCCACCAAACCATTGCTGAATCACATGACCGTGATCATCATACATTTCGAAATAACGCCAATTGGCATGAACCGTTGGTACCATTGGGCTTTTGGGATGCAAAACCAAACTCAGTCCGCAGGCAAAAAAATCGGCCTCACCAACATTGAATAATTTTTGCATACTTTCAGGTAATTTACCATGAACAGCAGAAATATTGACACCGCCTTTTTCAAAAACGGCTCCATTTTCAATTACTCGGGTTCTTCCGCCACCGCCTTCTGGACGTTTCCAAAGATCTTCTTTGAATTTGGCTTGACCATCAACAGCTTCTAATCCGGCTACGATTTGGTCTTGAAGATTTTGTATGTAGGTGTAAAATTTATTTTTCATTACTCCAGTTCTTTTGTATTTTCCAAATAATCAGAAGCGTTTAATTTATTAACTACTTTTTTTCCTGTTTTTTCTTCAATTTCTTTGCGGGTATTTCCTGCAATAGTTCCACCTTGTTTGGCAATTTTTTTATTTTCAGAAAAATTTCTAGGTTTCTTTTCTTTGCTGATTTCCGTAGTAGTGGCCTCGGCTAGCATATTAAGTACTAGTTCCAAGTTACTCATATTGTCACGCAAATTTTCTTTTTTTAATCCTTTATGATTTTTATATTGTTTAACAGATAAACCACTCCAAGCTTTGGTGATCTCGTCAGTAAGAATAGCATATTCCTGTCCTTTTTTAACACCTCTTTTGTCCCATTCATCAGTAAGTTCTTTTCTTACCTCTATACTTTTTAAACGTTGGTTTACCCATTCTTTAGAATATCCTTTTTTAAGATAAGTTTCCATCAGTCTATCAAAACCAAGTTCTGGATCTTCAATTTCATCAATGCGCTCTCTACCAACTTGTGCTAACCATAATTTGAAAGGTTCTGCCTTTTTAGAAGGAACAGACTGAATTAAGCGGAACAATTGTTCGGTATCCGCTACGTCTGTTTTATAAAATTTCCCATCAGACGATTGTAATTTCAGTTGTACGAGATTATCGTACAACTCACTTCCTTCCAAACTCAACTTCTTTTTTAAGTCTGTCCAATATCTTTTTGGAATGCTGCTTTCTGTTAAAACTTGAATAACATCAACAATTGAAAAATACCATTTTTCATCTTCCTCACTCCAAACAGAACGAATTTGTTTTTGTTCAAATAATTTTATGGCAGTTTCTTTTGTCATGGCTTGTACTGTTATTAGATCATTTTAGAAGATTTTGTATGTAGGCTTTAATTACAAATTGGCTTTTGCAACAGCAATTTTATTCAAAATTCCAAACGAAAAAGTCCTGCTTTCCTGTTGGACATAATTATAAATAACAACAGCTTTTTCGGTAAATTGAAACTGATTCTCCTTCGAAAGAATAACTAGAACATCAGCAAATTGCTCCAATTGCGACCAGTCTAAATGATTTTGCATGAGCAAAGTAATCAAATCGTTAGCTGGCATTTCAACTAAAGTTTCGATATTCAATCCAAAACCTTTTAATTGCTCTTCAATCTGGTTTAAGTCTTCAAGATTCCAAAATTTTGGCACATAAACTATCGACATCAACTTTTGGAGTATGTTGTCAATGCGTTGACTTTCCTGATCTCTTAATCCTTTGTTTAGCATTTTTATTGGTTGTTGGTTGCAAGTTGTTAGTTGATAGTGCTGATGATTTTCCCAAAAACCATCAACTAACAGCCATCAACTATTATTGACCGTATTCCTTAACCGCTTCCACAAAAGCCTTAGCGTGATCCACAGGAATATTTGGTAAAATTCCGTGACCAAGGTTAACGATGTATTTGTCTTTTCCGAATTCGTCTATCATTTCATGTACCATTTTCTTGATAACAGGAATTGGTGAAAGCAAACGACTTGGATCAAAATTACCTTGTAAAGTAATGTTCCCACCTGATAAATAACGGGCGTTTCTTGGCGTACAAGTCCAATCTACTCCAAGTGCCGAAGCTTTACTTTTTCCCATATCATTCAAAGCAAACCAACAGCCTTTTCCGAAAACAATAACCGGAGTAATATCTGCCAATGCTTCAACGATTTGGTTGATGTATTTCCATGAGAATTCCTGATAATCTACTGGAGATAACATTCCTCCCCAAGAATCAAAAATCTGAATAGCGTTACAGCCTGCATTTACTTTTTCTTTTAAATATAAAATAGTAGTATCGGTGATTTTTTGCAATAAAGTGTGCGCCGCTACAGGGTTTGAGAAACAAAATCCTTTGGCAGTGTCAAAACTTTTTGAACCTTTTCCTTCCACAGCATAACAAAAAATTGTCCAAGGTGAACCTGCGAAACCAATTAAAGGCACCTCATTATCTAACATCTCTTTAGTCAATTTGATGGCATCAAAAACATAGCCTAAAGTTTCATTTACATCGGGAACAAAAACCTGATTCACTTGTTCCATCGTGCGGATTGGATTTGGAATAATTGGTCCCAAATTATCCTTTAATTCTACATGAATACCCATTGCTCTTGGCACTACCAAAATATCTGAAAACAAAATGGCTGCATCCGGTTTTACAATTCGGATCGGTTGAACGGTGATTTCTGCTGCTAATTCAGGAGTTTCGCAACGCGTGAAAAAATCGTATTTATCACGCAACGCTCTGAATTCTGGCAAATATCTTCCCGCTTGACGCATCATCCAAACAGGTGGACGTTGTACAGTTTCTCCTTTTAGTGCTTTTAAAAATAGGTCGTTTTTTAACATTTCTAATTTGTTTATCCTGCAAGGTTTTTTTCAAACCTTGTAGGTATTGTTATTATTTTAATTTATACCTACAAGGTTTGAAAAAAACCTTGCAGGAATAGAATGCTTATTTATATTCTTCGATTACTGCTTCAATCACATCTTCAATGGTTGGTTGATCTGCGATTATTATATTTTTTGTTTTATTTTCTAATGCTGATGCGGTGGTTTCGCCAATACAAAAGCAAACTTCTTTTTTAAATGTATTCTCTTTTAGATAACTTTCCACTCCCGAAGGGCTGAAAAACAAAATAGCATCTACAGGACTTTTTGTTTTATGAGGAGTTAATGTGGTTTCGTAAACATTGATTTCATTAAATACAACCTCAGCTTCTTTCAACGCATCTGGCAAAGTATCTCTTCGAAGATTTCCGCTAAAAAAAGTAAAACTTTCTGATTTGTAAATTAAAGTGATAATTTCGGCTAAATCGGATGCGTATCCTGTGTAGGCAATGACTTCAAAACCATTATCAGCAAGCATTGTTTTGGTTTTCAAACCAACGCAATATACTTTTTTAGCCTTTAATTTATCTAAATCGGGATGTTGCAAAATACTTTCAACGGCATTTTGACTTGTAAAAATCAAACTTTCATTGATGTTCTTTAAATCAAAAGACTTGATTTTCGTTGCAATAAAATCATTTTCGAAAACCTCAAAACCCGCTTCAATCAGTGGTTGTTTTTGATATTCTGCCAGTATTTTAGTCGAGAGTATTTTCATGATTTTTTGGGTAAACCCGAATTATTTTTTCAAAGTTGATTTAATAATTGCCATCAATTCGGCTCCTCCATTATCTAGAATTTCTTTGGCACAATTGAAACCTAATTTTTTCCATTCACTAACATCTACTATTTTTTCGATTTCCAATTTTTGTTTTCCATCAATAGACAGCAAAATTCCTTTGAAAGTAAAAGTATCTGCCAATTCAGAGTAAGTTGCCAATGCGCCAATCGGTGCTGTACAGCCTCCTTCTAAAATTTTAAGAAATTGTCTTTCGATGTGTGTACAAACTTCGGTTTCTACATCATTCAGTTGAGAAACGGCATCCAGAACAAATTCGTCATTTGCCATAGCAACAACAACCATTGCGCCTTGAGCCGGAGCGGGAATCATCCAATCTAAATCAATATAAGAAAAATTCCTATTTTCTCCCTCTCCTTCGGAGAGGGTTGGGGTGAGGATTGGTTTCAAGTTGATTCTTTCCAAACCAGCTGAAGCAAAAACGGCTCCGTTCCAATCATTTTCGTTTAGTTTCTGCATTCTCGTATTTACGTTTCCACGCAAATCGACAACGGTATGATTAGGATATTTATTCAACCACATCGCCTGACGACGCAAACTTCCTGTAGCTATTGTTCCGTTTCCTTCCAGAAAATCGAGGTTTCCTTTATGAACTAGAATGTCCAAAGTATTCGCTCTTTCCAAAACCGCACCCTGAACAATTCCAATAGGCAAAGCTGTTGGCACATCTTTCATCGAATGCACAGCAATATCAACCTGACCATTAATCATGGCAATATCCAAAGTTTTGGTAAAAATTCCTGTGATTCCGAGTTCGTAAAGAGGTTTGTCAAGAATGATATCACCTTGCGATTTTACGGCAATAATTTCAGTTTTATAGTCTAAATCGTTTAGTTTTTTCTCGACCGTATGAGCTTGCCAAAGTGCCAATTCGCTATCGCGAGTTCCTATTCGTATTACTTTTTCTGTCATTTTTATTTTTTACCATTAAGATATTAAGTTAATTAAGCAAACAAATATTGTTTAAATATTACATATTATATTCTTAATGTTCTAATGATTTATTTCTGTGATAAAAAAATCTTAACTTCCTTAATCTCTTAATGGTAAAATCAAGACGCTTTTATTTTGAAGACTTTTTCAATCCATTCGATGCTTTCATCGACCATGGTATCATCGTCTTTTAAGTGATTCGCAAAATGAGTAGTGATTTTTTGAATGATTCGGTTGCTGATAATTTCGGCTTGCTCTTCATTAAAGTCGGCTATTTTTTTACTTTGAAAATCCAATTCCGAGTTTTTAATGGAGTTCAACTTCTCTTTCAAAGCATTTATCGTCGGCGCAAACTTTCTAACTTTGGTCCAAGCCAAAAATTCTTCTTTGATTTCTTCGATAATCGCTTCGGCAGCGGGAATATGAGCTCTTCTATTTTCCAATGTTTCATCGGTCATTTGAGACAAATGGTCCATGTGAATTAATGTAACTCCTTCCAAATCCTTCACATTCTCGTTGACATTCTTCGGAATAGATAAATCCAAAATCAACAATGGTTTTTTCAAATTCAAAATAGCTTTGTCAATCGTAGGGTTTTGAGCACCTGTAGCGACAACCACAACATCTGCTTTTTGCAATTCAATGTGCAATTCCGAATAATCTTTAACAATAAGATTCAATTTTCCGGCTAATTTCTCAGCCTTGTCTTTGGTTCTGTTAATTAAAGTAATGTGCTCGTTTTTGGTGTGTTTTACCAGATTCTCACAAGTATTTCTTCCGATTTTCCCTGTTCCAAAAAGTAAAATATTTTTATTTCCAATGTCTGGAACATTTTTGATAATATATTGAACCGAAGCAAAGGACACCGAAGTGGCGCCCGAACTGATTTCGGTTTCGTTTTTAATTTTTTTGCTGGACTGAATCACGGCATTCACCAATCTTTCTAAAAAAGCGTTGGCCAATCCCATTGCTCTGGCTTCGGCAAAACCATTTCGAATTTGGCTGATGATTTCAAAATCGCCCAAAATTTGACTGTCCAAACCAGTTCCCACGCGAAACAAATGCGAAATTGCTTCCTGACTTTTATAAACATAAGCTACTTTTTGAAAATCCTCAACGGTTCCGTTGCTGTTCTCACAAAGTAATTTTATTAACTGGTAAGGATGTTCGGCGTGACCGTAAATTTCGGTTCTGTTACAGGTTGAAGTCACGAACAAACTCTGGATTCCTTCGTTTTTTGCCTGTTCCAACAAACGTGTTTTTGATAAAGTATCAAGGCTAAATTTACCTCTTGTTTCTGCATCGGCTTTTTTGTAGCTCAATCCAATGGAGTAAAAAAACTGATGCTTCGAAACGTTATGATTTTCCATATATTCACTTTCATATAAAGTATTACAAAACTATTACTATCGTTTCTATAAAAACAACGCTAAAAGTTCTTTTTGTGTCGCTGTATGCTTTTTTGAATTTAATCCGTTGTTTTTTAATAAAAACTCCTATTTTTGCAGTGTTATCAAGGGTTATCTTGAATTTTATTTAGAGTGATTCTAAATAAAAATTTTCTAAAAAAGTCATTTTTTTACATAAAAAATATCGTTATGAGTTCACAGGATATTATAACAATTGAAGAGGATTTTACCCTACTTCGTTTTCAAAATGATTCTGATGTTTCTTTTCATGCACAGCATGAGGTCAGTAGCGGACTGATCCAATTTCATTTTGGATTAAAGGGAAAGACCAAATTTAACTTCAATCAAGGGAGTTATGTATTGGATTTGAATGAGGAGAAGTCGTATCTATTCTACAATCCGCAAAAAGAATTACCCCTTAATTTGGAATTGGCGCCTAATACTTGGGTAATCTCCATTTTAATTTCGATTCAAAAATTTCACCGGTTATTTTCGAATGATGCGGGACATATTCCTTTTTTGAGCGAAGAGAACAAAGACAAAAAATATTATAAAGAAGGCGACATCAGTCCGTCGATGGCCATTGTTTTGAGTCAGTTGTTTCATTATAATCTGAATCCTTCCATCAAAAATTTATATTATAAAGGCAAAGGTTACGAATTGCTGAGCTTGTATTTCAATCGTTCAGAAGATCCGAATGCCGAACAATGTCCGTTTTTGATCGATGAAGAAAACGTTTATAAGATTAAAAAAGCCAAGGAAATCATTATCGCTAATATGGCTGAACCGCCGGGTTTACAAGAGCTGGCAGACGAAATTGGCTTGACATTAAAGAAACTCAAAATGGGTTTCAAGCAAATTTATGGCGACACTGTTTATGGTTATCTTTTTGATTATAAAATGGATTATGCCCGTCAATTGCTGGACAGCGGTTCTTATAATGTTAACGAAGTGGGACTGAAAATTGGCTACAGCACCGGAAGCCATTTCATCGCCGCGTTCAAAAAGAAATTTGCAACCACACCAAAGAAATATCTGATGTCGATTAATTCGAATGTGTAAAAACAATCGATTTTAAACATCAAATCATAACAAAAAAATAACATTTATCATATTTCCAAGAAGTAGCTTTCTATATTTTTGGCAAAAATCTAACTCACACATGAAAGGCGTATTATTAGTAAATTTAGGTTCTCCAGAAAGTCCGCAGACAAAAGATGTAAAACCTTATTTAGACGAATTTTTAATGGATAAATATGTAATTGACGTTCCGTATTTACTGCGAGCTTTATTAGTTCGTGGAATCATTCTAAGAAAGCGTCCGGAAGAATCGGCTCATGCCTATCAAAAAATTTGGTGGGACGAAGGTTCTCCGTTAGTGGTACTTTCTGAAAGAATGCACAAAAAAGTACAGCCTTTAGTAAATGTTCCGGTTGCTTTGGCAATGCGTTACGGGTCGATGAATATAGAAAAAGGACTGCAGGAATTACACAACAAAGGTGTTGATGAGGTTTTGCTTTTTCCATTGTATCCGCAATATGCGATGGCTTCTACTTTAACTATTTTGGTCAAAGCCGAAGAAATCCGCAAGAAGAAATTTCCAAATATGAAATTCACTGATGTTCCTGCGTTTTATAACAAACCGGATTACATCAAAAACTTGGCAGATTCAATTCAGAAGCATTTGTCCGGATTTGAATATGATCATTTGTTGTTTTCATATCATGGAATTCCCGAGCGTCATATCCGCAAAACCGATGTGACCAAATCACACTGTAAAATTGACGGTTCCTGCTGTAACACACCTTCGCCGGCGCATGATTTTTGTTACCGTCATCAATGTTATGAAACGACCCGACAAGTGGTTAAATTATTAAATATCCCTGCAGACAAATATAGCTTGACTTTTCAATCAAGATTAGCAGGCGATAAATGGCTGGAGCCTTATACCGATATTGAAATTGACAAAATGCCAGCAAAAGGAATTAAAAATCTAGCCGTTGTAACTCCGGCATTTGTATCTGATTGTTTGGAAACCCTTGAAGAAATAGCAATGCGTGCCAAAGAAGATTTTGAAGCAAAAGGCGGTGAAAATTTCTTGGCTGTTCCATGTTTGAATGATGATGATGAATGGTGTCAGACGGTTGGAAATTGGATAAATGAGTGGGCAAAATAAAATGTTTAGAAGTTTAAGGTTTAAAGTTGTCTAACGAGCTTAAACCTTAAACTTTAAACTTAAACAAAAGAAATGGAAATATATAACTACCTAAAATCCCTGCACCTCATCTTTGTAATCACTTGGTTTTCCGGTTTATTCTATATTGTTCGATTGTTTGTGTACCAAATTGAAGCTGCCGATAAACCTTCGCCGGAAAAAGAAATTCTGCAGAAACAGTATAAAATAATGAGCTATCGATTATGGTACATTATTACTTGGCCAAGTGCTGTTTTGGCTAGTATTTTTGCGTTTTGGATGCTGTTTTTTACTCCAATGGGAAATGCTTGGCTGAAGATGCCGTGGATGCATGTAAAACTTGGCTTTGTTTTTGTGCTATATTTATATCATTTAAAATGCCAGCAGATTTTCAGTCAGTTGCAGAGAGATGAAGTCAAATACACTACAAATTTTATGCGTTTATGGAATGAAATAGCCACTATTATATTATTTGCAGTAGTGTTTTTGGTCATTTTAAAAAATGCAGTTAATTGGATTTACGGTGTAATTGGAATTTTTATATTCTCGATTACGATCATGCTTGGTTTTAAATTTTACAAAAAAATTAGGGAGAAAAACAATTCATAGTTATGTTTAAAGGATATAAGATTCCGTTAATTTCATTACGTTTTAGAATCTTCATTTCAATGGTTATACTAATCATTGCTACCTCTCTTTTACTCATATCCATTTCCATTATTCAGTACAAAAATGTCGCCAAGAAATACAATCAAAGGCGGATAGAAGGGATGGAACAGTATGTTAAAAAACATATTGACTACATGCTTTCTACGACAGCTTATCCTCTCACCGATGAAAATATCAAATTAATCTTTAAGGACAAAATTCACGAAATATCAGACATTCAAAATGCCGAAATACAAATCTATTCCTTGGATGGAAAACTGATAAAATCATCCAAAGAATCGTTTTCGGTAGAGAAATATTCGCCAATAGTTTCCAAATTTATTCTTCGATTGGTCAATTCCTCAATTGACAAAAGATTTCTTGAGGTCAAAACCATTAACGGAATCAAGTACAGATCTTCCTATAGTTTGATAAAAAACAAGAAATTCAAGCCTATTGCGATTTTAAAATTACCCAATATTCCAGATGATGGCTATTATGAAAAAGAACTAAATAGTTTTTTGATCCGTTTGGTACAGGTTTATTCATTAATGATTGCAATCGCATTTGGATTGGCTTATATACTGTCTTCATTTATCACCAAGCCAATTTATGATTTTGCCGAAAAATTAAGAGAAACCAGTTTGAACCAGAAGAATGAAAAGATTCCGTTCTCGGCAAAGATTAAAGAAATCAACATGCTGTTGATTGCCTATAACAGAATGACCGAAGAACTCGAAAGAAATGCTATCGTACTTGCTCAAAATGAACGCGATTTGGCATGGAGAGAAATGGCAAAGCAGGTTGCCCATGAAATCAAGAATCCGCTTACGCCAATGCGCCTTACAATTCAAAGCTTTCAGCGAAAATTCAATCCCGAAGAACCAAATATCAGACAAAAACTCAATGATTTTTCCGAATCGTTAATACAGCAGATTGATACGATGAGCTCCGTTGCATCTGCCTTTTCGGATTTTGCGTCCATGCCTGCACAGCAAAACGAACTGCTGAATGTCGTTGAAGTGGTAGAGCTGACTTTGGATATTTTTCATGAAGATTATATTGTTTTTGAATGTACTGAACAGGAAATTATTTCAAAAATTGACCGAACACAACTCATCCGAATCATTACCAATTTGGTTAAAAATGCAATTCAGGCCATTCCTTGTGATCAGGAGACCAAAATGATATTGGTCACCATTAAAAAAGAAAATAATCAGGTTATCATTGTTATAAAAGATAACGGAACGGGCATAAATCCAGAACATATTGACAATATTTTTGAACCCAAATTCACTACCAAAAACAGCGGAATGGGTCTTGGCCTCGGAATTATAAAAAACATTATCGAAAACTACAGCGGAACAATAACATTTGAAACTAAATACGGAAGAGGAACCATTTTTACGGTAACTCTGCCCATCACAAACTTTTAACTACAAAAAATGAACTACCAAAATCTTACAATCACAATCGAAAACGGTATTGCAACTGTTGTAATCAATAGACCGGCCAAGTTAAATGCGTTGAATATTGCAACTATAAATGACTTGCATAAAGCCATTAAAGTATTGGGGAAAAACAAGGAAATCCAAGTTATTATACTCACCGGAAGCGGAGACAAAGCATTTGTTGCCGGTGCAGATATTTCGGAATTTGCGCATTTCACTATCGAAGAAGGGGCCCAGCTTGCTTTTCAAGGACAGGAACTTCTTTTTAATTATATAGAAAATTTAAAAACACCTGTCATTGCAGCCGTGAATGGTTTTGCATTGGGAGGTGGATTAGAATTGGCAATGGCCTGTCATATCAGAGTAGCTTCGGATAATGCCAAAATGGGACTTCCAGAAGTTTCTTTAGGCGTAATTCCAGGTTATGGCGGAACACAGCGTTTACCACAATTAGTAGGCAAAGGACGCGCCCTGGAAATGATAATGACCGCTGGAATGATTACTGCCGATGAAGCCCAACAATACGGATTGGTAAATCACGTAGTCCCTCAAGCTGAATTGATTGAATTTGCCACTTCTATTGCGAAAAAAATCATGAATAACTCTCCTTATGCTATTGGCAGAGCGATAAAAGCTGTCAATGCTAATTTTGCAGAAGGCAAAAATGGTTATGAAACAGAAATAAAAAACTTTGGGCGCTGTTTTGGAACCGAGGATTTCAATGAAGGAACCAAAGCGTTTTTGGAGAAAAGGAAGCCAGTTTTTAAAGGGAAATAATAAAAAGCTGGCAGTATTCAATTGCTGAATTCATTAAAATTATTTCTTCAAATTATATTTTTCAAATAATCCTAAAAGAAATTTTTGATATTATTTACTTTAAAAAAGAGAGAATCATAAAGCCATAACTTAATTTTGTGCTTTCATTATAAAAATAAAAACGAATCTATATGTCCTTCCAACCTGTATTCGCCGAATTTTGGGAAAAAGTAAAAGAAAGTATTGCTGATAAAACCTATGCAAAATTGACCTTGGCTAAAACCATAGGCGATACTGAGCTGAAAAATATTTATGTAAGACCCGTTCTGGACGGCGATTCGGGTTTCAAAATGTCTGTCATCGCACGTTACAAGACCGAAGAAATTGAAAGTTTTCACTCCTTAGAAGAAACTTTTTTTGTGTTAGCTCCTTATATGAACAATCCTTTTTTAACGGCATTGTTATTTACCACAGAAAATGATATAACTTTCAAATTGAATAAAAAAAGGATTGGAAGTATTACAGAACAAGCCCCTACTTTTAAGAGTGCTTCCGATGTGATTTTGGAAATGAAGGAGAAAGGCTTGTAGATAGCAGAATTTAGAAGACAGACAGCATTTTAGTAAACAGCAAATATCTGCTTTTAATAAAACTGCTATCTGATTTCTTTTTTACTCTTTCCCTTGTTGCATGAGTTCTTTCGGGAATTTGTCGATGATAAGATTCAGGTTAATGTTGTGTTCCAAATACGCTTTCAATCCTGAGAGAACAAAGGCAAAACCTTCTGTTGAATTTTTTATTGCCAGTAGAAGCTGATCTCCCGTTTCGTCAAAACCATAATGTTTGATTGATACATAGGTGGTATCATCGCTTAATGACTTAAAGCTAAAATCAATAGTTGTAGGTTTTTCAGAAGTAAACCAGTCAACAGTAATTTTTTGATTTTCCACAATTTCCTTGGCTATTACCTGAGTCGAAAAATTATACATTTCCCATTCCCAAGTAACTTTTTTTCCCACTTCCAGTTTGTCGCTTCCTTTGGTAAACCAAAAATATTTGGTCACTTCGGGATCAATAAATGCCTGAAAAACTTTGGAAGCCGGTTTCCGGATCCGCATTTGGGCTTCGGAACATTTTAGATTATTGTCTGACATAATTATTTGGTTTTAAAATTCTGAAATCAGCATCTGAGATGCACTGCGGTGCATCTCTACGGCAATTCATCCCAATTTAACTGATTGCTAAAAATCTGCAATCTTAACTCTGCAATCTGTATTCTAATATCTATAACTCCCCGTCCCATTCTGCATAAAACTGTGCCAAAAAGCCTTGCATATAATTATGTCTGTTCTTGGCTATTTGCTTTCCAGTTTCGGTATTCATTTTGTCTTTCAATAATAATAACTTTTCATAAAAGTGATTTATTGTGGGAGCCTGACTGTTTTTGTACTCTTCTTTTGTCATTTGTAATTGAGGCGCAATTTGGGGATCATACATCGCACGATTTTTAAATCCGCCGTAATTAAATGCTCTTGCAATTCCAATGGCTCCAATTGCGTCCAAACGATCTGCATCCTGAACGATATCCAATTCGATAGACGAGAAGGTCTTTTTGTTGTTTCCGCCCTTAAAAGAGATGTTATCGATGATTTGGATAACATGTGTGATGATATCTTCTGAAACATTTTCACTTTCTAAGAATTCACGAGCTACTTTTGGACCAACAGTTTCATCACCGCCATGAAATTTACTGTCGGCAATATCGTGAAGCAAAGCTCCAAGTTTGACTATGGTTTCATTGCAGGTCTCTCCATTGGCAATTAATAATGCGTTTTTATACACACGCTGAATGTGAAACCAATCGTGACCTCCTTCGGCATTGGATAATTTTTCTTTTACAAAAAGAATCGTTTTATTAATTAAATTTATATCACTCATTTATTATTGGTGTTTAAGCAAACCTAACAGGTTTTGAAAAACTGTTAGGTTTAAGTATGTGAATAAAAAAAGCTGATTTTTAAAGTCAAAACCTCAAAAATCAGCAATTGTATGTATTTTTATTTAAACACTGAAATTTACAATCTCGCCGGTTCTACCCATTTAAATTGAAACGATTCTGTTGGAATCACTAATCTTTCAGAAACTTTGGCCATTCTAGCAGGTAATTTCATTAAGTAATCACGGGCTTTTTCTGCTTCATCAGTTAAACTGCCAATTTTGTCAATCTCCCACTTTTCAATTAATTTTTGCATGATATCTACGTAGTCATTGGCTGTATAAACTCCGATACGTTGTGCAGAATCGGAAAAATGTACAAAAGCAGAACTAATTTTTTCACCAGATTCTCTTAGGAAATGAGCAGGCATTACGATTTTTTGCTTCATCATATATTGAAAAGCCAACATCATTTCGCTTGGATCTACCTTGAAAATTTCGGTAACAAAATGGCTATAGGCATGATGATGGCGCATTTCGTCGCCAGCGATCATCTTACACATTTTGGATAATTTCTTGTCTCCATAACTTTTGGCCAATTGCGACACCCGATTATGAGAAATATAAGTCGCCAATTCCTGAAAACTGGTATAAATAAAGTTTTTATAAGGGTCTCTACCCGTTCCAATATCAAAACCATCATTGATTAAATGCTGTGTAGTCATTTCGATTTCACGCATGTTTACACGGCCTGACAAATACAGGTATTTATTCAATAAATCACCATGACGATTTTCTTCACCAGTCCATTCACGAACCCATTTTGACCAGCCATTTCTTCCTTCGTTATCGACACCTTCTACTTCCATTAACCAGTTTTCATAGGTTGGTAAAGCTTCTTCGGTAATCATATCCCCAACCAAAGCTACCCAAAAATCATAAGGCAAATCTTTGGAAATTTCTCTAAGCTCTTTCACTTCTTCAAGGAAGTTATCGCTTTCGGAATTGGGCAAAAAGTCAGAAGGCTGCCAAATTTGTTCTACAGGTATCAAGTATTGATCCACAAAACTATCTACCTTGTTTTCTAGAAACTGCATTACTTCCAGACGTATGTTTTTTATAGACATTATATATTAATTATTAAATTTTTATTCCGTTTACAATAGCCGACTCGGTTTTTTCCATGATCTCTTTAAATTCAAAATCTTTTACTGCAAATGCTTCGTGCACTACAAAGGTAATATGATTTCCCAAACCATAGGGAAAAGTTCCATATTTTACGAGTTTCCATGAATTATTGATACTTATGGGGACTATATATGCCGATGGCGCATTTTTGCATAATATTTTCAAACCTGTTTCTGCAAATTCCTTTGGTTTTCCGTCTTTACTGCGTGTTCCTTCTGGAAAAATGACTGCTGATCGAGTATGTTCTTCTATATAATCAGCTATTTTTTTAATGGCTGGTATTGCTTGTTTTGGGTTTTTCCTGTCTATTACTACCGATCCGCCATGTCTCAGATTATAGGAAACGCTTGGAATTCCTTTTGCCAATTCTTTTTTGCTGACGAATTTGGGGTGAAATCTTCTTAAATACCAAATCGACATAATGATATCATACAAACTCTGATGATTAGCTACAAAAATAATAGGAACTCCTTTTGGGATGCTTTCTCTATTTTCAAATTTAAAAGTCGTTCCTAATAGTATAACGATTTTTAGCAGTACAAAATTGAGATAATCAACGCTTTTTTTATGAGCTTGATAACCAAATACGTTTAAACAGATCCATTGAATCGGGTGAAACACCGACAAAGTCAATAATACCAATATTAAAACAATAAAAGATAAGGGATACGAAATTAACTTCTGCATACTATTAAATTTAGCACAAAAGTAATAAATATATTTTTAAGGTCTATTTATTAGTATTTCAATTAATGACGGAATATAATTTAGTCATAAGCAAAAGGATTTAAATTTTGAGATCAAATCAGGGGAAATATTTTCTTCTCATTTGTAATCGAATTCAAGTTAATACGATTGTTTATTATTGGTTTTTTTTAAGAATATCTTATTAATTGTTATGATTTAAAGAAAGTATCTTTGCCAATTAATAATTTTTTAGAATTTATTTATGAAATATCCATTTATCGCAATTATCGCATTACTTTTTATGTCCTGTAACAGTAACGATACTGAACCCTTGGAGCCTTTGGTTGAGGTAGATTATACTGCACAGAATGAAGCCACAATTAAAGCCTATATTGCCGAAAACAAATTAGATGCAAAAAGAACCAATTCGGGTTTGTATTATGTGATTACCGAAGAAGGTACAGGAGAGTATCCTGTAGCAAGCTCGAATATAACGGTTGCTTATAAAGGTTATTTTACAGATAAAAGGATTTTTGATCAAAGTTTGGATACTGGTATTAGATTTGACTTATCTGGAGTAATAAAAGGTTGGAGAGAAGGTATCCCTTATTTTAAGGAGGGCGGGAGTGGTATTCTTTTAATTCCGGCTCATTTGGGATACGGAAGTTTTGATTACAGGGGTATTCCCGGAGGATCGGTTTTGATTTTTAATGTTAATTTAATTTCGATTAATAATTGATTTTTTGTCAAAAAGCAGATTTAGATTTATAAAACGAAAGCCTTGCATTATGTGAGGCTTTTTGTTTTTGAAGCTGAGGTTGAGAATAATTGTAATTCATGGGAATGAAGCTTAATCTCACCCTTTAGCCCTCATCGAAGTGGTAATCCTTGTGGGCTGGTGTTCAGTCCACAAGATTATAGCGGAGAGGAGGAACCATATAACCAAAAATGCCAAATGTTTCTGCTCCTGAAAATTAATCGTGGCATTTCAAAACGTATAAATCATAATATTCCGCTAAATATCAGCTGAAATTCCTAAAAAATTCACTAATTTTGCGCCCGATTTCAAACATATTATAAATGAAATCGATACATATTTTCTCAACTTAAACCGTTTATAGCATGCAACTGTACAACACCTTAAGCGCAGAAGAAAGATCCATCCTTATTGATGATGCCGGTAAACAACGACTCACGTTGTCTTTCTATGCGTATGCCAAAATTCAAGATCCCAAAAAATTTCGCGATGATTTATTTATTGCCTGGAACGCACTCGATGCCTTAGGCCGAATTTACGTTGCACACGAAGGTATAAATGCTCAAATGAGTATTCCGGCCGAAAATCTGGAGACTTTTAGAGCGACTCTGGAAGTGTACGAATTTATGAAAGGCATTCGTTTGAATGAAGCCGTAGAACACGATGATCATTCGTTTTTGAAATTGACCATTAAAGTGCGTCACAAAATCGTTGCCGATGGTTTGAACGACGAGACTTTTGATGTGACTAATATAGGTGTTCACCTGAAAGCCAAGGAATTCAACGAAATTCTTGATGATCCAAACACAATTGTCGTTGATTTTAGAAACCACTACGAAAGTGAGGTTGGGCACTTTAAAGGCGCAATCACTCCTGATGTGGAAACTTTCAGAGAGAGTTTGCCAATAATCAATGACCAACTTCAGAACCACAAAGAAGATAAAAATCTGGTGATGTATTGCACGGGCGGAATTCGTTGCGAGAAAGCGAGTGCCTATTTTAAACATCAAGGTTTTAAAAACGTATTTCAACTGGAAGGCGGAATCATTAATTACGCCAAACAAATTGAGGCCGAAGGCTTGGAAAGCAAATTCATTGGTAAAAACTTTGTGTTTGATAATCGTCTGGGCGAAAGAATCACCGATGATATTATTTCGCAATGCCACCAATGCGGAAAACCTTGCGACAATCATACCAATTGTGAAAACGACGGTTGTCATTTGTTGTTTATTCAATGTGATGAATGTAAATCGGCAATGGAAAACTGCTGTTCTACAGAATGTCTTGATATTATTCACCTTCCTTTGGTAGATCAGGTTCGATTGAGAACGGGACAACAGGTTGGGAACAAAGTTTTCAGAAAAGGAAAATCGGAGAATCTAAAATTTAAGCATTCAGGTGAACTGCCGAATGTTTCTTCGACTCCTGCAGAAAAAACTGTCGATATTCGCCAGAAAGTAAAAGTAAAAAAAGTGCTTCTTGGCAAAGCGGAACATTATTATGTGAAAGCCCAAGTGGGACAATTTACAGTTGAAAATCACGATGTAAACAGCGGAGACAAAATTTTAATCTCAGGGCCAACAACAGGAAATCAGGAATTGGTTTTGGATAAAATAATTGTCAATGGCGCTGAAACCGCTACAGCGAAGATTGGCGACAAAGTTACTTTTGAAGTTCCCTTCAGAATTAGGTTGTCTGATAAATTGTATAAAATTGTAAATTAGTTGAAATTTCAAACTAATTTATATGCCACATTCTTTCAATAAGTTATGGATTCACGCTATTTGGGCGACTAAAAATCGCCAAGAATTATTAGATTTTTCAATAGAAAATCAAGTTTTTGATTATATCCGAGACGAATTTATATCCTTGGGTTGTCCAGTCAGAATCATCAACGGAATGCCAGATCACATTCATGTTTTATTTTTGCTTAACCCGCAAAAATCTATTGCCGAAGTAATCAAACAGGCAAAAGGCAGTTCGTCACATTCTATAAATGGTGTGGATTTAATGCTTGAGAAATTTGCTTGGCAAACAGGTTATGCTGCTTATTCGGTTAGCGAGTCACAATTGGAAGTGGTGTACAATTATATAAAAAATCAAAAGCAACACCATTTAAAGAAAAATGGTCAACACGAATTTGATGAATTTGTAAAATCGCATGGATTACATAACCAATAAATTAAATATTTCCTCAACATTTGAAATCACACTGTCGAAACTGTGGATCACATGCGTAAAAACATAAAAAATTTTAATTCAATCCAACCATAACCAACGGTTTCAACCGTTGGATTTGTAGATGGTTTAAAACAAAAATCAAATAATTCGTATCCCACGGTTGAAACCGTGGCTATAGTAAAAAAACATAAAAAATTATAATTCAATCCAACCATAGCCAACGGTTTCAACCGTTGGATTTGTAGAAGGTTGAAACAAAAATCAAATAACCCGTATCCCACGGTTGAAACCGTGGGCTATAGAAAAAACATAAAAAATTTTAATTCAATCCAACCATAGCCAATAGTTTCAACCGTTGGATTTGTAGAAGGGTGAAACAAAAATCAAATAACCCGTATCCCACGGTTGAAACCGTGGGCTATAGAAAAAAAAATAAAATTTATAATTCAATCCAACCATAACCAACGTTTTTAACCGTTGGATTTGTAGAAGGGTGAAAGAAAAAATCAACAATACATTCCCTGCGGTTTCAACCATGGAAAACAATAATAAACAATGACAACAACCAACAAAATAGAACTTATGGCTCCCGCAGGGAACTTTGAGTCGCTTCAGGCTGGACTAGATAATGGTGCTGATTCTGTTTACTTTGGCGTAGAACAATTGAACATGCGCGCACGTGCCACTGTAAATTTCACAATGGATGATTTACCGGAAATCGCCCGCCGTTGCGAAGCCAAAAACGTTAGAAGTTATTTGACACTGAACACCATCATTTACGATCACGATTTATCGGTTGTAAAAACATTACTGAACAAAGCCAAAGAAGCAAATATAACCGCTGTAATTGCCTCCGACCAAGCCGTAATTGCGATGGCAAGAGGAATTGGGATGGAAGTTCATATTTCGACTCAATTGAATATTACAAACATCGAAACTATTAGATTTTACAGTCTTTTTGCCGATACGATGGTTTTGAGCCGTGAATTGAGTTTACGTCAAGTGAAAAAAATCACCGAGCAAATCGAGAAAGAACAAATTAAAGGACCAAACGGTAAATTGGTTGAAATCGAAATATTTGGTCATGGTGCTTTGTGCATGGCAGTTTCGGGAAAATGTTATTTGAGTCTGCATTCGCATAACTCATCGGCAAACCGTGGTGCCTGCAAACAAAACTGCCGTAAAAAATATACGGTTATCGATCAGGAAACCGGTTTCGAAATCGAATTGGACAACGAATACATGATGTCTCCAAAAGATTTATGCACGCTTGATTTTTTGGATCAGGTTATGGATTCGGGCATTCAGGTTTTGAAAATTGAAGGACGCGGACGCGCGCCTGAATATGTTGGCACGGTAATCAAAACCTACCGTGAAGCGATTGACAGTTATTATGAAGGTACTTTTACCAAAGAAAAAATTGCCATTTGGATGGAAGCGTTGAATACCGTTTATAATCGCGGTTTTTGGTCGGGTTATTACCTCGGACAGGAATTAGGGGAATGGAGCGATGTTTCGGGATCTGTTGCGACACAAAAGAAAGTATATGTTGGAAAAGGAACCCATTTTTTTCCAAAAGCGGAGATAGGTCAATTTAAAATCGAAGCTTACGATATTAAAGTCGGTGATAAAATATTGGTTACTGGTCCAAGCACCGGAGCACAGGAAATGGTTATCGAGGAAATGTTTGTGAACGACACTACGGCTGAGAAAGCGACCAAAGGAGACGACTGCACTTTGAAACTGCCTTTCAGAATCCGTATGTCTGACAAACTATATAAAATAGTCGAAGCGTAATGGTTATTGTAACACTGCAAAGAGACAAATGCATTGGGTGCAATTATTGTGTGGAAATGGCTCCCGTTCAATTTCAAATGTCCAAAAAAGACGGAAAATCGGTGCTGATTAAGAGTATAAACGCCAAAGGTTTTTATACTTTAAAATCAGCTGACCACACCATAGCCGAAAGTTGTGAACTCGCCGCCAAAGCTTGTCCTGTGAAGATTATTTCTGTGAAAGAAACCTAAAAGCACTTTCGCAATGATTCTTTTTTATTATCGCTATTTGTCGATAAAGCCAAATAACAAAGAATATTTTCTATTCGTTTAAATTTATGATTTTTTGAAGATTGCAGCTCTTGTAACATAAACCAAAAAAATAGTATCTTTACCCATTAAACGTAATACGAACTTAAATTGCTTTTATAGCAATACTACATATATCATTATGGCATGTACAAGTTGTTCAACTTCAGATGGTGGTGCACCAAAGGGTTGTAAAAATAATGGGACTTGCGGCACCGATAGCTGCAATAAATTAACGGTTTTTGACTGGCTTTCGAACATGAGTTTACCAAATGGTGAAGCTGCTTTTGACTGTGTTGAAGTCCGTTTTAAAAACGGCAGAAAAGAATTTTACCGTAATACCGAGAATTTAACATTAAGCATAGGAGACATTGTTGCAACTGTCGCTTCACCGGGTCATGATATTGGAATCGTAACGCTTACGGGAGAATTGGTACGAATTCAAATGAAGAAAAAAGGAGTAAATCATTCCAGTAATGATGTTCCTAAAATTTACCGCAAAGCTTCTCAAAAAGATATCGATATTTGGACTGTAGCCCGAAATAAGGAAGAACCTATGAAGGTTCGCGCCCGTGAATTGGCTATTGCCCAAAAACTGGAAATGAAAATTTCGGATATCGAGTTTCAAGGGGATGGATCAAAAGCGACTTTCTACTATACTGCCAATGACAGAGTCGATTTCAGACTTTTAATCAAAGATTTTGCAAAAGAATTTAGCACTAGGGTTGAGATGAAACAAGTAGGTTTTCGTCAGGAAGCAGCTCGTTTGGGCGGAATCGGTTCTTGTGGACGCGAATTATGCTGTTCTACTTGGTTAACGGATTTTAGAAGTGTAAACACATCGGCTGCACGTTACCAGCAATTGTCGTTAAATCCCCAAAAATTGGCCGGTCAATGCGGAAAATTAAAATGCTGCCTGAATTATGAGCTTGACACATATATGGACGCCTTAAAGCATTTTCCAGAATTTGAAACGAAATTAGTTACCGAAAAAGGTGATGCCATTTGCCAAAAACAAGATATTTTTAAGGGATTGATGTGGTTTGCCTACACCAATAATTTTGCAAACTGGCATGTTTTAAAAATCGAACAAGTCAAAGAAATTATTGCTGAAAACAAATTGAAAAACAAGGTTTCATCGCTAGAAGACTATGCGATAGAAGTTGTTGCCGAGCCTGAGCAAAATTTTAACAATGCAATGGGGCAAGAAAGCTTAACACGTTTTGATCAGCCAAAAAGAAAGAAAAAACCAAACAAAAAACCAAGACCTGCTGAAGAGAAAGCCATTGTGCCTAACAATGCAAACAGACAGCCAGCAATACAAAAAAACGCTGTTCCAAATACGGCTACTGCCAACAAGGAAACTCCAGTTAAGGAGAATCCTACTCCTAACAACGGCAACAAAAACCGTAATAAAAACAAAAATCGCAACAAGAACAACAATCGTCCGCCTTCAGCAGAGAACAAAACTGGAGAGCCTAGAAAACCAATAATTATTAAAAAAAATGAGAATAAAGAATAGTCTTTTACTGCTTTTTGTAACAGTACTCCTTTTTTCATGTGATAAAAAAAGAGTTTTTGACGAGTATAAATCTGTTGGAAGCGCTTGGAACAAAGACAGTATTGTTACTTTTGACTTGCCTGTTTTGGATTCAACAAAAAGATACAATTTATTTGTAAATTTAAGAGATAACGACAACTATAAATACAGCAATCTCTTTCTGATTGTTTCGTTGGAAAGTCCAAATGGTTATACAAAAGTGGATACTTTGGAATATCAAATGGCCGCACCTGACGGAACGTTATTGGGTGATGGCTTTACCGATTTAAAGGAAAGCAAACTCTACTACAAGGAGAATGTTCGTTTTAGAGGGAAATACAAAGTGCATATTAAGCAGGCGGTGAGAGAAAATGGAAAAGTACCCGGTGTAGCTTTTCTAGACGGAATTACCGAAGTTGGTTTTAGAATAGAAAACAAAGAATAGAACACGATTATGGCTATCAAAAAAAATAACCCTCAGGCAAAAAACATCAACAAAGATGTGAAATATTATTCCAGAAAATTTTGGAAAATTTACTTCTACGGACTGGGAATTATTGCTTTATTTTTCCTTTTTGCTTCATGGGGGCTCTTTGGATCTATGCCTTCGTTTGAAGACTTGGAAAATCCGGATTCTAATTTGGCAACCGAAATTATCTCTTCGGATGGAGTAGTGCTTGGTAAATATTTTAAACAAAACCGTTCCCAATTAAAATATTCCGACTTGCCGAAAAACTTGGTTCAGGCATTGGTTGCAACCGAAGATGCCCGTTTTTATGAACATTCCGGTATAGATGGAAGAGGGACATTAAGAGCTATCGCTAGTTTAGGGACAAGTGGTGGAGCAAGTACATTGACTCAGCAATTGGCTAAACAGCTATTTCATGGAGAAGGATCAAAATTTTTGCCTTTTCGTATTGTGCAAAAAATGAAAGAATGGATTATCGCCATTCGATTGGAAAGACAATACACGAAAAACGAGATTATTGCGATGTACTGCAACGTGTATGATTTTGGGAATTATTCGGTAGGGGTTAGTTCGGCAGCACAAACCTATTTTTCCAAAGCGCCGAAAGATCTTACTATAGACGAGTCGGCTATATTGGTAGGAATGTTTAAAAACTCGGGTCTATACAATCCGGTTAAAAATCCTGTTGGAGTTAAGAACAGAAGAAATGTAGTGCTTCATCAAATGGAGAAAGCCAACATTATTACCAAAGATCAAAAAGAGCAATTGCAAAGCTTGCCTATCACACTTCATTTCAAATTGGAAAGTCACAGGGAAGGTACTGCTACTTACTTTAGGGAATATCTTCGTGAATACATGAAAAAATGGACCGAGGAAAACAAAAAACCCGATGGATCGGATTATGATATTTACAAAGACGGGTTGAAAATCTACACCACCATTGATTCAAGAATGCAAGCCTATGCAGAGGAAGCTGTTTCTGCGCACATGGCCAATATGCAGGAAGAGTTTTTTATACAGTCCAAAACCAATAAAAATGCACCTTTTGTAAATATTTCCGAAGCAGAAACTGATCGCATCATTAATCAAGCGATGAAATCATCTCACAGATGGGCTGTTTTAAAAGATCAGGACAAAAGCGACGACGAAATCATCAAAACCTTTAGTGAAAAAACCAAAATGACGGTTTTCACTTGGAAAGGTGAAAGAGATACCATCATGACTCCGATGGATTCCATCCGTTATTACAAGCACTTTTTACAAGCTGGAGTAATGTCAATGGAACCACAAACAGGTAATATCAAAGTTTGGGTTGGTGGAATTAATTACAAATATTTCCAATATGATCACGTAGGGCAGGGAGCCAGACAAGTAGGGTCTACATTCAAGCCTTTTGTGTATGCGACGGCAATAGAGCAATTAAACATGTCTCCGTGCGATTCTATTCTTGACGGGCCATTTATGATTCGCAAAGGACGCCACCATGTAACTGAAGATTGGGAACCTAGAAACTCCGACAACAATTATCGCGGAATGGTAACGCTAAAACAGGCATTGGCATACTCTATCAATACAGTATCGGCAAAATTAATCGATAAGGTTAGCCCAGAAGCTGTAATAGACCTAACTCATAAACTCGGTGTAAAATCAGAAATCGTTACTCAGCCTTCCATTGCTTTGGGAGCGGTAGAGATAACTGTTGAAGATATGGTTGCGGCCTTTAGCACATTTGCCAACCAAGGAGTATATACCAAACCGCAATTTTTATCCAAAATCGAAAATAAAAGCGGTGAAGTAATCTATGAACCAATTCCTGAATCCCATGATGTTTTGAACAAGGACATTGCATTTGCCATCATTAAATTATTGGAAGGCGTAACCGAAAGTGGTTCTGGCGCAAGATTGAGAACTCAAGGAGGAGGAAGCGGAGACAACCGCTGGACAGGTTATCCATATATGTTCAAGAACCCAATTGCAGGAAAAACGGGAACTTCACAAAACCAATCCGACGGTTGGTTTATGGGAATGGTACCAAATCTTGTAACAGGCGTTTGGGTAGGTTGCGAGGATCGTTCGGCACATTTCAAGAGTCTTACTTATGGACAGGGAGCCGCTATGGCCTTGCCAATTTGGGGTTATTTCATGAACAAATGCTACAAGGACGAAAGCTTAAAGGTATCCAAGGAATCTTTTGAGAGACCTGCAAATTTATCCATCAAGGTAGATTGCTACACTAGAAGACCAACAGTAGTCAAAGATTCTACCGCAACACCGGAACAAGATACCGAAGAATTCTCATTATAAAAAAGTTACTTCCTCATCATTAGGACGTGCCACCATAAAGAAAAGGGACCAACTCACCATATCGGTGATTCGGTCCCTTTCCTTTATGCTGTCGGGCTATCCGCGCTACTTTGGTAGCTAGCTTCTATCCCTCACGCGGATTCACTTTAAGAAGATAGTTTTCAGTCGACAGAAAGAAGGAGGCAATTAACTACAAAATAATAACTCAATGCAATAATTTCACTAAATTTGATTAGCAAAATTCATTTTTTCAGACCAATTACGGAATCGATATAATTAATAATTTATCATGATTAATAAAAAAGTAGAAAGCGTACAAGAAGCGCTTCAAGGAATCGAAAACGGAATGACCTTGATGCTCGGAGGTTTTGGACTCTGCGGCATACCCGAAAACTGCATTGCCGAATTGGTTAAAAAAGAAACCAAAAACCTGACCTGCATCTCCAATAACGCAGGAGTCGATGATTTTGGGCTTGGTTTGCTTCTGCAAAAAAAACAAATCAAGAAAATGGTTTCGTCCTATGTAGGCGAAAATGCCGAGTTTGAACGCCAAATGCTTTCGGGAGAACTCGAAGTAGACCTGATTCCGCAAGGAACTTTGGCCGAGAGATGCAGAGCTGCCCAAGCGGGAATTCCAGCTTTCTTTACACCCGCTGGTTATGGAACCGAAGTGGCCGAGGGAAAGGAAGTTCGAGAGTTTAACAGCAAAATGCACATTATGGAACACGCATTCAAGGCTGACTTTGCCATCATAAAAGCTTGGAAAGGCGATACCGCAGGGAATCTCATTTTTAAGGGAACTGCCAGAAACTTCAATCCCGCAATGGCAGGCGCAGCCAAAATCACCGTCGCCGAAGTGGAAGAATTGGTCGAAGCCGGAACATTAGATCCAAATCAAGTTCATACTCCAGGGATTTTAGTGCAGCGCATTTTTCAAGGTGAGAAATATGAAAAAAGGATTGAGCAGCGAACGGTTAGGAAAAAAGAATAGATTTTAGAAAGCAGTTTTCAGAAAAAAGAAAATAGAAAAAAGATTTAGGAAAACAGAAATCCGGGAAATATATTTTGCAGATTTCGTCTCCTTTGGAGCTCCTCAGGCGGGGTGGTTTTTTACTTTTAACCTGAGCTCGATTAATAAACAGATGTCGCTCCGATAGAGCTTAAATACGGTTTCATTTTTCTTTTCTATAAATGGTATGCTCCTACGAAGCTCCATTTTTTTGAAAGAGACTAAGTGTTGCCACAGAGTGGCAAGATATTTATAGAAATTAACAGTGATTGTATCAAGAGCTCCGTATGAGCGACATACAAAAGCATACTAATAATCGAGTTCAGGTTTTAAAAACATAAAGCAAATGGCATTAGATAAAATAGGCATCGCAAAACGAATTGCACAAGAATTAAAAGACCGTTATTTCGTGAATTTGGGCATCGGAATTCCGACTTTGGTGGCCAACTATATTCCAAAAGGAATTAACGTCGAATTTCAAAGCGAAAATGGTGTTCTCGGCATGGGGCCGTTTCCTTTTGAAGGCGATGAAGATGCCGATATAATCAATGCGGGAAAACAAACCATCACCACCTTGCCAGGAGCCTCTTTTTTTGACTCTGCAAGCAGTTTTGGAATGATCCGAGGACAGCATGTCGATTTAACTATTCTTGGCGCAATGGAAGTTTCAGAGAATGGAGATATTGCCAACTGGAAAATACCCGGAAAAATGGTAAAGGGAATGGGTGGCGCAATGGATCTTGTGGCATCTGCCCAGAATATCATCGTGGCAATGATGCATGTCAACAAAGCGGGCGAATCCAAAATTTTAAAAACGTGTACACTCCCATTAACAGGTGTTGGTTGCGTGAAAAAAGTGGTAACCGAATTGGCTGTTTTAGAAATTACCCCAAAAGGTTTTAAATTACTGGAACGTGCACCTGGCATTACAGTAGCACATATAATCTCCTCTACAGAAGCCAATTTGATTATAGAGGGAGATATTCCAGAGATGATAATTAATTAACATTTATGGAAAAAACAATTCTTACAATTATTCTTTTGTGATTTAATCGAATAAAAATAAAGAATAACTATCTGATAACACAAACGTACTTGATTCCCTATTCATTGAATTAACATGGAATTTGTAATCTTTTTAAATTTTTATTTATATTTGTTGTAAACAAACAAAACAATAAATTATGAAAAATTTTAGATTATTATTAATAGCACTTCTATTTTCAGCAGGTATGATGGCTCAAGATAGAGGATCGGTAGTAGGTAACATTTATGGTAGCTACACGTTTTCAAACAACGTTGACTTTGATTATGGGAATCTTAAGATTGGAGATGGTCTTACTTATGGTGCCGGATTCGAATTTTTTCCGCAAAAATCAACTTCTGTGGAACTTAAATATTTAAGACTTGATACATCTATGGATATTGACGTGCCAAATGGTATTGCTGGATTTGAAGACAAAAATGGTAACGGAGCCTTCAACTATATTTTGATTGGAGGTAATCATTATTTTGATAGCGGTAGCAATGCAGTTCCTTATTTAGGAGGAGGACTTGGTATGGCAATTACTGAAGGGCCTTATGGAGGAAGTGATACTAACTTTGCTTGGGAGATCAAAGGTGGTGTAAAAATTAAAACGGCTTCTATTGTTTCCATTAGTTTGCAAGCTAATCTTATATCAACTTGGGCAGCTGCAGGTACTGATACTTACTGGGGTTATTATGGACCTTTTACTGTGCAGGATTATGCTGTTTCTTATCAGTTTGGGTTAGGAGCTGTTTTTGGCTTCAACTTTAAATAAGAGAAAAAAAACATACTTATAAAAAGCAACTCAGTCGAGTTGCTTTTTTTGTTTTGTTTGTCGCTGAAAGTAACCGCAGTAATTATCATTTCCACCTCAATAATTTTATTCGAAAGGTTAATAATCATACTTTTGAGAAATTAATTTGATTATGAAAAAGAATATTTCCTTTTATGTAATGCACTTTTGTTTGTGTTTCATATTTCTGTTTTTGCCGTATGCTTTTACAGCAACTGGGAGTATTTTCAGTTTGCCAAAATTAGCAAGCAATCCACATGACAGGATTTACTTCTTTATTTATTTTTTGCTGCTGATTTTTTTCTATTTCAATTTTTATGTTCTAATCCCAAAGGTTTATTTCAAGGAAAAACAGATTCGATATGCAGTAATTCTAGTATTATTTCTATTGTTTTTTCTTTGGATTTCTACTGTTTTTGATACTCCTGACCGCAATTTCCTTGATTTTAGATCAGGCAAACCATTTCCTTCAGGAGAAATGCATCCGCCAAAACCAAGGGAATTTAGACATCCTAATGATTCGTTTGGACATGCAATTCCGCGTCAAGAGTCAAACGGCAAAGCACATTTTGGAGGACCGCCAACACAATACAGCCATACTATCTTAGTTTACTTGATTGGTGCTGTTTCCAGTTTGTTTATTGCGATAAAAATCCGTTTGCGAAAAGTGGAAGAAGATAAAATGAAATCGGAATTGTCTTTTTTGAAAGCGCAAATCAATCCACATTTTTTATTCAATACCCTGAACAGCATTTATTCATTGGCCATTAAAAAAGACGATAAGACAGCCGATGCCGTGGTGCAGCTGTCCGAATTGATGAGGTATATCATTACAAATGCCAATGATGATGTGATAGCATTGGACAAGGAAATCAATTACATTAACAATTATATACAATTGCAAAAGACCCGCTTGGGAAATACCGTAACGGTAGATTATACAATGAACGGAAATTCGTTTGGTAAAGCAATCACTCCGCTTATTTTAGTATCATTTATTGAAAATGCTTTCAAACACGGTGTAAATCCAAATGAGGATTCCGAAATCTGCATCAAGATTAGCATTGTTGGAGAGTATCTGACTTTATTTGTTTCCAATAACAAAGTGCAGACCACACAAACTGACAGCGGAATTGGTCTGCAGAATACGATTGAAAGACTCTCTCTTTTGTATCCCAATAATCATGTTTTGGCAATTGATGATAATCCAAAAACATATCAAGTAAATTTAACTCTAAAAGTAGGATGATAAAAGCGATTGCCCTTGATGACGAACCCCCTGCGCTGGATGTGTTACAAAGTTTTTGTGACAAAATTGACCTTATTGATTTACTAAAAACATTTACAAAATCGGAGGACGCGCTTAAATATTTAAAAAAATACCCTGTCGATTTATTGTTTTTGGATATTAACATGCCAGCAATTTCGGGTATTGATTTCTATAAAAAATTACCCAGAAAAACGATGGTAATATTCACAACTGCCTATTCTGAGTACGCTGTAGAAGGTTTTACATTGAGCGCCACTGATTATTTACTGAAACCTATTTCGTTTGCAAGGTTTGAACAAGCTGTCGAAAAGGCATACACGCAGTGGAAACAGCAAAATCAAAATCCAGAACAGCAATACCTTTTTATCCGTGCCGATTACAGTCTTGTAAAAATCTTGCTTTCGGATATTTTATTTATTGAAGGACTGGATGATTATCTCAAAATCCATATTCAGAATCAAAAAACAATTGTCGCCAGAATGACAATGAAAGCTTTGTTGCAAAAACTGCCAGAGTCCGAATTTATAAGGGTACATCGTTCTTTTATTGTTTCCATCTCTAAAATAGAAAAAGTGAGAAGCAAGATAATCTACATAAAGGATGAGGAAATTCCCGTAAGTGCCAGTTATGAGGCTACTTTTTTTGCTTTGCTCAATCAACAATAATCTAGTTATTACTGTTTAAAAAAAGATAGTTTTGCCTTATTTACCTCTTAAAATCATGGTATTACCTCATAAATTTTAGTACAATTAAGTGTTTAAATACTTTTACAACAGTAACCTTAAATTGTATTTAGCATGGAAAGAAAAGATTTTTTAAGAGGATTAGGTTTGGCAGGTTTAGGATCTTTGGCTATTGTTCCAATGATTAACGCATGCAGCAAAGATGATGATGACGTTTCTGCATCATCAGATACAACACAAGCAACAGATACGGGAGGAAGTTCTTCATCAGGTAGCTGTTCTGTTACCGCATCAGAAACAGCAGGGCCTTTTCCAACCAAAACACCTGGCTCGCTGATTACTTCAAACATTACCAGTGATAGAACTGGAGTAGGTTTTAACATAAATATTTATATAAAAAACACCAAAACCAGTTGTGCCGCACTCGAAGGAGCAATTGTAGATATCTGGCATTGTGATAAAGATGGCTATTATTCAGAATATGGTGGGACATCAATGCAAAGTGCCGATTTTACAACAGTGCATTTCTTAAGGGGAAGACAAACCACAGATGCTACCGGGTTAGTTCGTTTTAAATCTATTTTTCCGGGATGGTATAGTGGGAGAGCGACGCACATACATGTTCATGTGTATAATGCCTCAGGAACATCGCTTTTGGTGACACAGATTGCGTTTCCAGAAGGTTCAGGCAGTGCAGTGGCTTTGATAAATGCTTCAAGTGCCAATGGATATACTAAAGGACTTTCGGGATATACTTATAATGCGGCCGATAATGTGTTTTCTGATGGTGTTGCCAATGAAATGTCAACGGTTACAGGAAGTGTTGCCGAAGGTTTTGTATTGACACATACGATTAACGTTGCTGGCTAATCACTTTGTAAAAGAAATGATCAAGCAAACTCCAGCCCAAATTTTCAAATCCGATTTACGAGGTATTTCGAAATCGGATGCTTTTCTAAATTTGGCAACTTTCAATTTTGGAACATATCAAGATTGGTCCAGAAAACCGTTTGGTACCTTGAAAGTTTTGAATGAAATTACCTTGGCACCTTTGCAAAAAACATTCACATTTATTGATGTTGACACGGAGGTAATTCTTATGCCTCTTTTTGGTGGAATTGATTATAAAGACAATACGTGTAAGGAGGATTTTATCAGAATTGAGCAAATAAAGCACGTCTCAGCCCAAAAAGGAATGTCTTTTGAGGTTTCTAATCCTTATGATTCGGAAACTGTAAGTTATTTGGAAATTTGGTTTTCGGCTAAAGCCAATAACTTCAAAACTGCTTCAACACGATTTGATTTTGATTTTTCTGAAAGGAACAAAATGAAACCGCTTTTTGAGTTCTCAAATACTATGGGTTTCATTGGTATTTATGACGGAAGAAAAGAAGGGTTTTATGCATTGAAAAATAATCTGAACGGCGCATTTGTTTTTGTAATCAGCGGCGCATTTGAAGTAGAAAACAGATTGCTGCAGGCAAAAGATGGTTTGAGTCTAAAAAAAATAGAAACTGTTGAATGGGAAGCGCTTTCAGAGAATGCAGTCTTGTTATTGTTTGAAGTTCCAATAGAAAATTTATAAACCAGTATGGATAAAGCTAAAATACGGCTGGCCTATCGAATTGTGATTGATAACAGTTCAGCATTCTTGTGGGATAAATATGTTTGGGAAGATACGTTCAAGGAATATTTGATGCAGAACCAGCAGTTCAATTCGAAGGAAAATCCCAAAAACACCTTTAGGGAATTATTAACTGAAAATGAAAAAGCAGTGCAGCTGCATTACTTGGTTGGTATTGCAGCAGATGGGTATGTTAAACAGCTGAAAGGCAATCTTCACCGCATTACAGATGTTTTAGGAAATAACTATTTTCCTTTTGTCAATTATCAGTTGGATATTGTAAATACGGATATCACTGATCCTTTAAAACATAAAATAGGCATTACTTTTTACTCGCCTTTTTTAACATTAATCGGCATTATTGAAGGCAATTATTTGGTTTCAAAAAATTGTGAGTCTGTCAATGGACTGGAAACTTTGATGTTTCCTATTCAGCCTCATTTATCTATCTGTTATCACGAAAAACACAGCTGATATTTTTGAAATATAGCTAGGCTTATTTGACAGGATGGCACAGGATGAAAAATTTATATTGAATTCGGATCTTGTCAGCAAACTATTTAAGTCTTGTCAACAATGAAAAGTTCTGCCAATTTTATCAAGCTGCTACTAATCAATTATAAATTTTGTTTCTGTCTTTGTTTCATTGGCTTCAGTAATATTCAGGCTTCGCCGGATACAATTTTCAACGTTAAGACATTTGGTGCTAAAGGAGACAGTACTACATTGGATACGGAGGCAATCAATAATACCATAACCGCAGCGGTTAAGGCAGGTGGAGGAACTGTTTATTTTCCAGCAGGTACTTATCTTAGTTATTCCATTCGGCTTCAAAGCCATATTTCACTTTATTTAGATCAGGGAGCTGTGATTTTGGCAGCTTCACCTCAGGGTGAGATTGGTTACGATCCGCCGGAAACTGCGGTTAACGATACTTTTCAGGATTTTGGGCACAGCCATTGGCATAACAGCCTTATTTGGGGTGAAAATCTGGAAGACATTTCTATTTTGGGACCAGGATTGATTTATGGAAAGGGATTGACAAGAGGAGGCCCGTACAAAGCTCCGATTGGTAATAAAGCTATTGCCTTGAAACTTTGCCGTAATGTCACGCTGAAGGATTTCACGATCCTCTATGGTGGACATTTCGGAATACTTGCCACTGGTGTAGACAATCTGACTATTGATAACATCAAAATGGATACCAATCGGGACGGTATGGATATCGACTGCTGTAAAAACGTTCGGATATCCAACTGCAGTATAAACTCTCCTTGGGATGACGGGATTTGTCTCAAAAGTTCGTTTGCATTGGGTTATGGGCGCCCAACAGAAAATGTAACGATTACCAATTGCAGTGTAAGCGGTTTTGATCGGGGCACTTTTTACAATGGAACTTATCAGCGTAAAGAAGCAAATTTAGTACCAGATAAAGAAGGTCCTACGGGACGAATTAAATTTGGAACCGAATCCAATGGCGGTTTTAAAAATATTACTGTCAGCAATTGTGTGTTTGAATATTGCCGGGGACTCGCACTCGAAACGGTTGATGGAGGTCTGCTGGAGGATGTAACCATAAGTAATATAACCATGCGGGATATTATTAATTCACCCATTTTCCTGAGGCTTGGGGCACGCATGCGTGCACCCGAGGGTACGCCAGTAGGCGCTTTGAGACGTATCAATATCAGTAATATAAATGTATACAATGCCGATTCACGTTTTGCTGTTCTCATAAGCGGAATTCCAAAGCATGACATCGAGGATGTCCGCCTTAGCAATATCAGTATTTGGTATCGGCCGTTAGATTCTCAGGAAACGAATATTCAAAAAGAGGTTCCAGAATTTGAGAAAGCATACCCCGAACCACAAAAATTTGGTATACTGCCAGCTTATGGTTTCTTTATTCGTCATGCCAAAAATATTGAGTTAAGCAATATTAACCTTCATCTTTTGGGAAGCGAAACAAGGCCGGCCATGATATTGTCAGACATAGAAGGTATAAAGCTTAGAAATGTAACTGCCGATAAAGGAACCGATCCGAAATTTCTCAAACTAAAAAATGTAAATGGCCTATCTATAAAAGACAGCAAACCCTTAAAAGATAGAGAAATCAAAAAAGTAAAAATGAAGAGTTATTAAAGTTATTCGGCTGTCCGTAATTGTTGGAATAACACTAATCAATTATACAATTTTTTTTACCAACATACCCGATCTGCCTACGCAAATCGGATTGTATTTTTCTGTTTTTTAGTTTCGCTTGTGGCGAAAAATTCTCTTTTGGATTTAATAAATCAGGTAATTGTTTTTCGAAAATTTCTTTTTCGATGCAAAAGTAGTTTGGTTTTAAGTTCTCAATAAAGTAAAACAAAAAAACCGCCAAAACTGACGGTCTTCATTGGTATTAAAACTTTGCTATTTAATTACAAATTAGAAAAGAAATCATTCCCTTTATCATCAGTGATAATAAAAGCAGGGAAATCTTTAATGGTGATTTTACGAACAGCTTCCATTCCTAATTCCTCGAAATCAACAACTTCAACCGAAAGAATGTTTTCTTTTGCCAAAATTGCAGCTGGTCCTCCGATAGAACCCAAATAGAATCCACCGTAAGTTTTGCAGGCATTCATTACGTCTTTGGTTCTGTTTCCTTTGGCAAGCATTACCATGCTTCCGCCGTTCTTTTGGAACTCTTCTACATATACATCCATACGTCCCGCAGTTGTTGGTCCAAAACTTCCAGAAGCCATTCCTTCCGGTGTTTTTGCAGGACCTGCGTAATAGATTGGGTGGTTTTTAAAGTATTCCGGCATTGGTTTACCGGCATCCAGTAATTCTTTGATTTTAGCATGCGCAATATCACGGGCAACGATCAAGGTTCCGTTCAATTTCAAACGGGTTTTTATTGGGTATTGTGATAATTTTTTAAGGATATCGGCCATTGGCTGGTTTAAGTCAATTTCGACAGCTTCTTCTAAATGTGGTGGTGTTTCCGGCAATAAACGTTTTGGATTTACTTCTAATTGCTCTACAAAAATACCGTCTTTGGTAATCTTCCCTTTGATATTTCTGTCAGCCGAACAGGAAACTCCTAATCCGACCGGGCAAGAAGCAGCGTGACGCGGTAAACGGATTACACGAACATCATGCGTAAAATATTTTCCGCCAAATTGCGCTCCAATCGCACTTTGCTGACAGATTAACTGCACTCTTTTTTCCCACTCCAAATCACGGAAAGCCTGACCTGCCATGTTTCCAGTTGTTGGCAGATTATCAAAATAACCTGCAGATGCTTTTTTCACCGCAGCTAAATTCGCTTCCGCAGAAGTTCCTCCAATCACTAAAGCCAAGTGATACGGCGGACAGGCCGAAGTTCCCAAATCCATTATTTTGGCACGGATGAAAGCGTCCAATGACTTTTCGTTGAGCAACGATTTTGTCTGCTGGTACAAATAGGTTTTGTTGGCAGAACCTCCACCTTTGGCCAAAAACAAGAACTCATAGGAAGCTCCTTTTTTAGCATAAATATCAATCTGCGCCGGAAGATTCGACCCTGAGTTTTTCTCTTCGAACATACTGATTGGCACGATTTGAGAATAACGAAGATTGCGTTCTTGGTAAGTGTTGAAAATCCCTTTAGAAAGCCATTCGGCATCATCGGCTCCCGTATATACATTTTCACCTTTTTTAGCCATTACAATCGCTGTTCCGGTGTCTTGGCAGGAAGGCAATTCTCCATCGATGGCTACAACTGCATTCTGTAATAAATTATAGGCAACGAAACGGTCATTGTCGGTAGCTTCTGGATCGTCCAAAATCGCTTTTAGTTTTTCCAAATGCGAAGTACGCAGCATGAACGAAACATCTTTCAATGCTTCTTGAGCCAATAATTCCAGCCCTTTTGGGTCAACAGTAAGAATTTCACGTTCTCCTAATTGCTCCACTTTTACAAAATCGGAAGTAATTTTGCGGTATTGAGTGTCATCTTTCAAAATAGGATAAGGATCCTGATATATAAAGTCCATAAGTTTGTTTTTTTAAAGAACGCCAAATATAAGAATTGTTCAAACAATCCTAACTGATTTATATCACGTTCGGTAAAGAAATTATTAAAAATCAAACTTGATTATTTATTTAAGAGCAGTGACAGTATTGTATTTGATTGGCTGGAACCTGCTCTTTGTTGTAAACTCCGGTTTTTCCGACAAAAAATGAAGTTTAATTTAGCGGAGTCCCCTTATCGGAATTAATTGCATCAACAACCAAATCATCTACAGAAACGCCTCGGCTGATGTGCCCCAAAAGCACTTCAAGCCCTTCGGCGCGCAACGCATCACGAACTTCGGATCGGGCTTCGGCAATTTTTAAGGAAATATTTCTGGATTTCAAGTCAATAAATAGCTGTTTTAAAAAACGGGCTCCTGCAATATCGATGCGTGGAGAGGAATTGAGATCCAAAATAACTGCTTTGACCGTGTCGGATTCACTATTGATTTTTGCCGATATCTGCTCTTTGATGTATTCGATATTAAAATAAAATATGGAAGATTCTATTCTAACAATCAATATTCCCTTAATGCTTTCGTTATCGGCATGGCGTTTCATGTCTGTATAGCGTTTGGTGTTTGGTATTCTGCCTAAAAATGCGACATTTGGTCTTGAGGTTGCTTTTATCAACAACAACAAAGTGATTATGGCAGCCAATAAAACGCCTGTTAGTATTCCCCAAATGAGTACGCCAACAAGTGCAATCATCGCGATATAAAATTCCTGTTTGTTTATTTTATAAAGGTGTTTGATTTCGTCCACGTCAAAAAGCCCTCGAATTGCCACTAATACTATGGAAGCCAAAATCACGGTAGGTAGATTTTGAAGAAACCCAGTCAAAAACAATAAACAAAAGGCAATGGCAACTGATGCAAATACGAGGGAGAGTGTTGTTTTTGCTCCTGCACTATCATTTACGGCAGATTGCGATAATCCGCCAGCTACCGGATAGCCTTGTCCAAAACCTACAGCGGCATTGGCTACTCCAAGCGCCAGTAATTCTTGGCGGGAGTCAATGGTATATCCATTTTTTTGTGCCAATGTTCTAGCTGCCGAAACACTTTCGATATAAGACAGTAGAAAACAAGCCAATGCAAGTGGCAGTACGCCATCTATATCCTTCATGCGCAATGTTGGCAAATGAAATTCTGGCAATCCTGTTGGAATTACGCCAACAGTCAAAAAGCCATGATCTGTTAAAGATGTTGTTGAGATGAGTATAATGGATATGACAACGATTAGCAACGCGATTGGTTTTCCAGGAAGTATTTTTTCGCCAATAATTAAAATGATGATGGCGATAATTCCAAAAAGCAAAACAGAAGTATTGACTTCTGGAATTTGCTGAAAAAGAGTAATAACACGATCCAGAAAGTTCTCGCCACCGCCTTTTATACCAAAAAGTTTGGGCAATTGTGTCAGTCCAATGGTTATGGCAGCTCCAGCCTTGAAACCAACCAAAACAGTTTCACTAATAAAATTGATAATACCACTCAATCGCAAGAAATAGGCAGCGATCGCTAGAACCGAAAATAATAAGGCGGTTAACGAGGCGATATCTGCCCAGCGCTGTACATCCCCATTGGCCATAGTGGCTATCGTTGTACCAATCAATAATGAAATTGCCGATGTGGGACCAATTGCCAATTGTTTGCTGCTGCCCAATAATGCATAAAAAAGGCCGCCAATAAGATAGTTGTAAATTCCGTATTGTGGAGGTAATCCTGCAAGAGTTGCATAAGCCATGGATACAGGAATTCCATACGCTGCAAGTGTTATTCCAGCTATAAAATCTCTTTTTAAATCAATGGTTTTGTAATTTTTAATCCAAGTAGATACCGGAAACAATTTAGAAATCATAATTTAAATTATATAAGTCATCAATATGGGCAAAAAAACTAGTCTTCCTCATTTAGCAATGCTTCTTTGATAGCTTGTAATTCATCTATTTTTGCTTGGCTTACTTTTGGATATTCCAAATCAAGTTCTTCCAATGCCGTGATGATTGCCGATGCAACAGCGATACGGGCATAGGATTTGTTGTCGGCAGGAATTACATACCAAGGTGATTTTTTGGTTGAGGTGTTTTTTATTAATTCTTCATAGGCGTGCATGTAATCATCCCAGTAACCGCGTTCTTTGGCATCAGCAGCACTAAATTTCCAGTTTTTGTCGGGGTTGTCTACTCGTTCGATGAAACGTTCTTTTTGCTCTTTCTTGGAAACATTAAGAAAAAATTTGAGTACGATAGTTCCATTTCTGTTCAAGTATTTTTCAAAGTTGCAGATATCTTCAAATCGATTTTCCCAAATGTCTTTGGTAAATAGTTTTTCTGGAAGTTTTTGGCTTTTTAAAATCTGTTCATGTACCCTAACAACCAAGAGTTCTTCGTAATAAGAGCGATTAAAAATACCAATACGGCCGCGCTCTGGCAGATGCTTTTGACAACGCCATAAAAAGTCATGGTCTAAATCCTCAGAACTGGGAGCCTTAAAAGAAAAAACTTGACACCCCTGCGGATTCACACCCGACATAACATGCTTGATCGCTCCGTCTTTGCCCGCAGCATCCATCGCCTGAAAAATAAGCAGTACCGACCATTTGTCTTGTGCATATAATACATCTTGGAGTGCAGCCAAAGCTTCAACACCCATTTCTAAAGTTTGCTTTACCAAAGGTTTTCCTTCTTCACCTAAATTAAAACTGGCTTTAGTTTCATAATCTTTTAGCTTAAATCCCTTTCCATCGCCAACACAATATTGTTTTGAGAATTTTTTGGCTCTCTGAATCAATTCCTTTTTGCTTAAAGAGTTTAAATCAATTAGTTTTTCTTCAAAGTCATTTGGTTCTTTTTTATTAGGCTTAGACATAATGCTGAAAATTTGATGTTAGTAAATAATTTTATCGATGTTAAAAAACAATTATGTTTCCTTAACTATTGGAAATCTAATAATAGGAACTACTAATTTAGCAAAAAAAGAGGAATTTTAATGTGTTTTGTCAATAATGGCTGTCAGATTTTGTGATATAATGTGAAAAAGATGCAAACTGCCCGTATTTTTAGTAGGTAAAGCGAATTATTCGTTTGTTTTTTTGTAATTTCAACTTGCTGATTGATATAAATCAGTATTTTTGTTTTATACTAATTTTAATAATAATTTTATGAATGCGATCAATAAGATTAAGATATTATTTTTTATTGTAATTGCCCTGCCATTGTATACTTCGTGTAAAAAAGAGACAGCTCCAGCAGCAAAGCCTCTGGAAATTCCGGTTGTAAAGGTTTTACAGCAAGATGTCAATCTGGAATCGGAATTTACAGGCCAAACTTTTGGACAATCGGATATACAGATTAATCCTCGAGTTGATGGAGTTATCGAAAGCCTAAATTTTAAGGAAGGTGGTTTGGTTACCAAAGGGCAGTTGCTATATACTATTGATCCGTTGCCATTACAAGCCAAAGTGCATCAAGCCGAAGGTGATCTGGCAGAAGTGCAGGCCCGATTGGCAAAAACCAAATCTGATTATGACATGATGGTGCCATTGGCAAAAATGAATGCCGTGAGCCAAAGAGAATTAATAGCTGCAAAATCTGCCTATAATGCAGCCACTGCTTCGTTACAAGCCGTTAGTTCCAGTTTGACAAACGCAAAAATAGAATTAGGGTACAGCAGAATCCTTTCTCCAATTTCTGGAGTGATAGGGATATCAAAAGTTCGTGTAGGTGATTATGTGCGCCCAGGAGCTGCATCAGTTTTAAATACCGTTTCGGATTTAGGCGATGTGAGAGTTCGTTTTACTGTGAGTGAGCAGGAATATCTTCGTATTTTCAGGGAAATACATAAAAAAGATTCAAGTTTAAAAAACGCTGGAAAATCCATTTCATTATTGTTATCTGACGGATCAGTTTATCCGGAAACAGGAACAATCAGTTTTGCTGATAGACAGATAGACCCTACTACAGGTGCTGTGACGTTTGAAGCAGCATTTGCAAATCCTGACCGATTGATAAGACCTGGACAATATGTTAAAGTGAATGTAGTTACCGATGTTCGAAAAAATGCATTGATCATTCCGCAGCGTTCTGTTATTGAAATGCAAGGAATTTATCAGGTTTTTGTTATTGACAACAATAATAAGGCAGAGATGAAAATTGTTCAAATCGGAGGGTCATACAAAGATTCCTATATAGTTACCGAAGGATTAACAGCAAATGATAAAGTTGCTTTGGGAGGAACTTCTCAATTGAAAAGCGGAAATGTTATTACTCCCAAAATTACGGAATGGGTTCCAGGAAAAGCAGGTAATTAATCACAACGCTAACTAAATAAATCTAGAAACATCATTATGGGAGAATTTTTTGTTAGAAGACCAATTGTAGCCATAGTAATAAGTATCATCACGGTGATACTTGGATTGCTTGCGCTGCAAAAAACACCAATATCTCAATACCCGGATATTAATCCACCAGTAGTAAAAATTACCACAACTTTTACAGGAGCTAATGCCTTAAATGTTGAACAGGCAGTTGCCACTCCAATTGAACAAAAAGTAAATGGAGTAGAGCAGATGCTTTATATGAAATCCATTAATACATCAGACGGAGCTTGTACTATTGAAGTGACTTTTGATGTTGGAACGAATTTGGACAACGCCAATATGCTTACGCAAAACAGGCAAAATCAAGCGGCTCCATTTATGCCGTCAAGCGTAAAACAACAAGGGGTAGTGGTAAAAAAATCATTGTCATTCCCGATGATGTTATTTACGATAACCTCGACCAATCCAAAATATGACGCAAAATTTTTGAACAATTATGCGAGTATTAATATAGTGGATCAATTGGCTCGTATAAAAGGAGTTGGAGAAGTTGCTCTTTTTGGAGGTAGTGATTACTCGATGCGTGTTTGGCTGAAAGCCGATGTAATGAGCAAACTTGAGATTACTGTTGAGGACGTAAAGAATGCCTTAAACGCCCAAAACATGATTAGCCCTGGAGGAAAATTTGGAGCAGAGCCTTCACCACCGGGAACGGAGTTTACATATGGAGTTACGCTTCAAGACAGATTGGTTACCGAAAAGCAATTTGCAAATATTGTTGTAAAAAGTAAAACAGACGGTGCTCAAGTACTGTTGAGTGATGTAGCCAGAATAGAATTGGGTACAGAGAACTACAGTTCCAGTGCTCGCAGAAACGGTTCTCCAAGTGCTGTTATCGGTTTGTATCAAATGCCGGGAAGTAACGCTCTTGAAGTTGCCGAAACTGCCAAAAATGCAATGAAGGAAATGTCTGGAAAATTTCCAAAAGACATCGTTTACCAAGAATCATTGGATACCACATTAGCAATTACTGCTGGTGTTAACGACATTGTTCATACACTTTTTGAAGCCATTATACTGGTAATCTTGGTTGTTTTTATATTTCTTCAAAACTGGCGCGCCACATTGATTCCGTTAATCACGGTGCCAGTATCCTTAATTGGTACGATTGCTGTTTTCCCAATGCTGGGCTTTTCAATAAACACTTTATCCTTATTGGGATTGGTATTGGCAATTGGTATTGTCGTCGATGATGCGATTGTGGTTGTTGAAGCTGTAATACATCATATCGAACATGGCAAATCACCAAAAGACGCAACGATACAGGCGATGAAAGAAGTTTCGGGACCGGTAATAGCCATTGCGCTTATTTTGATTGCGGTATTTGTACCAGTTGCGATGACACCAGGTATTACTGGCCGTTTTTACCAGCAGTTTGCGATAACCATTGCGGTTTCGGTGGCCTTCTCGGCATTTAGTGCCTTGTCATTGAGCCCCGCGTTGTGTGCGATGCTTCTAAAACCAACAAAACCGGTTAGTGAGCAAACTGGATGGCTTGCCAAATTTTTTACTGGTTTCAACCGTATTTTCGAAAAGGTAACTGATAAATACATAGGCGGAGCTACTTTTTTTGCCAAAAAAGCAATGCGTATTGTTCTTCTGTTGGTTGTTGTTTTAGTTGCAGTTGTATTTTTAGGAAAAGGCATACCGCCAGGTTTTATCCCAGAGGAAGATCAGGGTTATGTATTGGTAAATATTGCGTTGCCACCAGCTTCTTCACTTCAGCGTACGGATGAGGTTTCCAAGAAAATAGATGGGTTTTTAAAAGAAGAAGAATCGATACTATCATACACCACAATTAATGGATTTAGTATGCTTACCAATTCGTATCAGCCGAATAACGCTTTTGTCTTTATATCCCTAAAACCATGGGAAGAAAGACACGAAACGGCCAAACAATTGGTGGATCGATTAAATGTAAAATTGGCGACTCAAATTACAAATGCAACTGCTTTTTCATTTGGCCCACCGGCGATTCAGGGATTGGGAGCTTCGGCAGGTTTTAGTTTGATGCTGCAAGATCGAGGTGGAAATTCAGCACAATATCTGGCGCAACAGACACAGGCTTTTATCGCCGCTGCTCAAAAACGTCCTGAGATAAAAAGGATATACACCACTTTTAATGCTGGATCCCCACAGATAAAATTGGATATCGACAATGATAAAGCAATGAAATTGGGAGTACCAGTTTCAAAAATTACAGAAACTTTGGGGGCCTTTTTAGGAGGAAGTTATGTGAATGATTTCAACCGATTTGGTCGTCAATATAAAGTTTATCTGCAAGGTGAAGCGGTCGATAGATTGAAACCCGAGAATTTGAATAATGTCTATGTAAGAAATAATGAAGGCAGTATGCTGCCAATTTCTACTCTTGTTACTGCAACTAAAGTTGCTGGTCCCGATTTCACAAACCGTCTTAATTTATTTAGATCGGCAGAGATTGGCGGAAGTCCAAACGACGGTTACAGTAGTGCACAGGCCTTAACGGCTCTTGAAGAAGTTGCCAAGGAAACCCTGCCAGCCGATATGAGTTACGATTACATCAACCTTTCGTATCAGGAGAAACATTCGCCGGGGGGAAGCACCGTGTTTTTAATGGCATTGGTATTTGTGTTTTTAATTCTTGCGGCGCAATACGAAAGCTGGAAACTTCCATTTAGTGTATTGCTTGGGGCTCCATTTGCGGTTTTTGGTGCATTTCTAGGATTGTTCTTGGCAAGACTTGGAAGCGATGCTTATGTAAACAACGTATTTGCGCAGATTGGACTGGTACTTCTCATAGGACTTGTTGCCAAAAATGCGATTCTTATTGTGGAGTTTGCCAAAGAAGAATATGAAAAGGGTAAACCGCTTTATGAATCAGCAATGGTTGCAGCAAAACTTCGTTTCCGTCCTATATTGATGACTGCTTTTGCCTTTATCCTTGGGGTTGTTCCTTTGCTTACGGCTACTGGTGCAGGTTCACAGGCACGTATCGTAATGGGTATGGCCGTGTTCGCGGGTATGTTGATCGCCACTGTTCTTGGAGTTTTAATCGTTCCTGGTTTATTTGTAATGATTGAAAACATAGGAAAAAAGAAAGATGAAGAAGTTGTGGTAACTGAAAATAGTACGGACTCAAAAACTACAGATCATGAAGAATAGTTTTAAAATAATTGTTGTCCTTGTAGTTCTTGCAGTGCTTCCAGTAGGTTGTTTGGTTGGGCCTAAATATCAAAAACCGAAGGAACAAAGCGCAGGTAATTTTGCACAAGGTCCTGCAAATGCCGATACATTGAACTCCGTAGTCAATGTTAAATGGTTTGATCTCTTTAATGATGATGTTCTAAAAGGATTAATCACCAAAGGGCTTGAAAATAATTACGATATGAAAATTGCGCTTGCGCGAATTGAACGCACTAGAGCCGAATTAGGTTATACCAAAGCCGATTTATTGCCTTCAGTGGGATATAACGCAACCGTGAACAGCAATAAAAAATCCTTTTTACCATCCAATGCTGCGGCGACCTTATCTTGGGAGCTGGATTTTTGGGGCAAAATCCGTCACGAAAACAGAGCAGTTCAAAACGAATTGCTAGCTAGCGAAGAAGGTAGAAAAGTGATTCTTTCCAATCTGGTTAACGATATTGCCGTTTCTTATTTTGAACTTCGCGATTTTGACAATCAGTTGCTTATTACAAAGCAGACTTTGGAAACTAGACAAAAGGCATTTGACATCATAAACTCGAGATTTAAGGCCGGTTATGTGTCGGAAGTGGATAAAGTTCAAATTGAGCAGCAAGTAGCCATAGCAGAAGCCGCTATACCGTCTATTCAAAGATTGATTACTGATCGTGAAAACAGAATTTCAATACTGACAGGACAGGCTCCTGGTCCGATTGAGAGAGGAAAAACAGTTACGGAACTTCAAGTGGCGAATAACTTGCCGGTTTCAATTCCTTCTATTTTACTGCGAAACAGACCCGATGTAAATCAGGCAGAACACAATTATATTGCGGCTAATGAAAGAATTGGCGTTGCTCAGGCAATGCGTTTTCCTTCATTCAATATTGCTGCTTTAGCTGGGTTTGCAAACAGTGAGATAAGCCATTTATTTGATAGTTCTTCCTATTTGCAAAATGTAAGCGGAGCGGTTGCCGGACCGATTTTTAATTTTGGAAAAAATAAAAGAAGAGTTGAAATCTATAGACAAATTGCCGAGGAATCGAAGTTTAACTATCAAAAAACCTGTATAATTGCCGTTGCAGAAGTAGAGCAGGCATTGCAAAATGTGAAAACTTACAAAGAAGAATGGACAGCGAGAAACAAACAGGTAATTGCTGCGAGGAAAAATTTCGAATTATCCGAAGCTAGATATTACAACGGTTATGTTTCCTATCTGGAAGTACTGGAAGTACAGCGTTCCTTGTTTGATGCCGAATTAAGCCTTTCGGATTTAACACAAAGCCAGCTGAGTTCAATGATGCAGTTATATAAAGCTTTGGGAGGAGGTTGGAATTAAGCTGCCTTTGTAAGCATTAAGCATAAAAAGAGAAAACCACGCAAACTGTGTGGTTTTCTCTTTTTATGTATTAGTCAGAATTTGAATTTTAGTCAATTGAGTCTGCCCTAAATTTTGAAAATGTAAATATTATAAAATTCAAAAAGAATGATATAAAAACAAATGTGTTAATATTCAGAAATTTATAATTGTAAAATTTTCATCATTAAACTAAAAATAACATGGAAACCAATAAAACAATTGATGTATTAAACAATTTGATCGAAATTAACAACGACCGAATTGAGGGTTATGCAACCGCTTCTATGGAAACGGAAGATACTAGTCTAAAAGCATTATTCAACAAATTCAAACAAACAAGTGAAGTATGCAAATCAGAATTAATCGCTGAAGTAAAACGTTTAAACGGAGAAGTTGTTGAAGGAACAAGAATTACCGGTAAATTTTTTAGAGCTTGGATGGATTTTAAAGCAGCTCTGACCGGAAATAATAGAACTCTTATTCTGGAATCCTGTGAATATGGAGAAGATACAATAAAACACACTTATCAAAACACATTGGAAAAATATACCGGAGATCTTACTCTTGAACAGGAAGCGCTGATTAAAGGGCAATATAATTTACTAAAAGCGGAACATGATGAAGTAAAAAGTCTCCGCGACCATACTGTAACCAGATAGTGTTTTTTTAGTTGTGACTAGTCCTGATAGTACAGAACCGAAACAAAAAATCCAGCAATTGCTGGATTTTTTTAATAGGATAATTTATTTTATGCTTAGCAAAATTCGTTGAAAGCATCTTTTAAGTTTTCTGCAATAGTTTCTGCAGGACGTCCTTCAATGTGGTGACGCTCTAACATGTGAACCAATTCACCATTTTTGAACAAGGCAATGCTTGGAGATGATGGAGGAAAAGGAAACATGTGCTCTCTTGCTGCATTTACCGCATCTTTGTCAACACCAGCAAAAACCGTGATTAAATGATCTGGTTTTTTTGCACCTTCTAAACTCATAATTGCTCCTGGACGGGCATTTCTTGCTGCACAGCCACAAACAGAATTTACTACTACAAATGTAGTGCCTTCTGATTTAATTGCATTATTAACTTCTTCAGCATTATGTAAATCTTGAAAACCGGCAGTAGTCAATTCAGCCTGCATTGGTTTTACCATTTCTTCTGGATACATATTTTTTTATTTTAAGTTTAACTTTTGAACTGCAAAGTTACAAAGTTTCAAATCAACATTGGGGATTGAATTATAAAGTTTTGTTATAGTTTTATAAGATGCTTTGCCTTGATTTTAAGAGTTTTTCAAAAAGAGATTATTTGGTCTTTTCCAAAACGGCGAGTAATTCTTTGGGATTCAAAAAAGAATGTTTTTGGAAGACAATGGAATAATCAGTCTGCAAAATAGTAACCGTTGGATAAGCTACTTGGGAATTGATGGTAGCCAAGGCTGTGGCGAGTTCGTGAATTCCGGCATTCTGACCTTTTGGCTTGAATTTAAAAGTATGATTATGGAACTGAATATCATCCTCATTTTCGGCATCCAACGAAATGAAATAGAAATTTGAGTTTAAAAGCTGAATGATTTCGGGTTTTTTGAAAGTGGAATTTTCCATCATTTTGCAATAATTGCACCATGAGGTATGAATGAAAACTAGAAAGGGTTTAGGCTTTTCCTCCGATAACTTTTCGGCTTCTTCAAAAGTATAGGTTTTCAATTGGGCAAAACTGGACGGAATCACACAAAAGAAAATCAATAGTATGTAAAGCTGTTTTTTCATCTAAAACAAATTATATCGCAATCCAAAAAAACCTCTGATTCCTTGATTCGAGCCGTAAACATAAGTAGTGTCGAATGTTAAACCATAAGGATTATCGGGAGTTATCAATACTTTTCCGTTCGAATCGTATTGCACATTTTTATCAAAGGGATCTTCGGTTCTGGAAATTAGGAATGGATTTTTTTGTTTTGGAGTAAAGTTGAGCAAGTTTTTGATACCGGCATATAATTCGAAGTTTTTCCAACCTGTATAAGAGAATTGAACGTTTTGTATACTGTACCAAGGAGAATTAGGGCTTCTTGGGTCGGTTTCGCTCAATAAAGGCAATTTCATTGGACTGTACACATTTCCGGTGTAATCAATAGATAAACCAATTGGGCTGATTTTATACGAAATGCTCCAGGTTGCCGTGAAATTTTCGGTTAAATAAGGCCTTGTTTTGATGCCGTTTTCCACATTGGAAACATCCATATACGTAGCGCCTAAAATAAATTTTAATCCATTGGTGAAATTGATGTCCGTATTGCAGCTAATCCCTTGGCTCAATGCATAACCATTGATGTTGTTGTAAATAATCTTGTTGGGATCCGTTGTATAGTCAGAAACTATTTTGTTGCTAAATTGCGTGTAAAAAGCTGTGGTTTCAATGCCTACAAAAGTGCCGTTTGGGAAATAGATTTTTTTGATATAGTTCAAGTTGGCGTTGATTGATTTTTCGGGGTCAAGATTTTCGGCAATTATAACTTCGCGCGATCCTGTTAGTGCGGCGTGGTCTTCAGTAAAAAGATTGACTACTCTAAATCCGGTTCCAGCATTGAAACGGAGGATATTGTTGTCGTTCATTTTCCATTTATAGGCAAATCTCGGGGTAAATATATTTCCATGTATCGAATTATAATCGTATCGGATTCCTAATAACACCTTATGTTTCTCGCTGAAAGAGATTTCGTCCTGAAGAAAAATCCCTGGAAGCCATGTTTTTTCTGGATTGTTTTCGTTTAATATGGATGTAGCGGTTGTGTTGTCATCATAATAGGTATAACGCGAAGCAATTCCTGATAACAAATCGTTTTTTCCCAATTTCTTATCCCAAGTCAGTTGAAGAAAGCCAATTTTTTGATTCGCAATGTAAGAAGTGGTTCCATATCGGCTGTCCTGAAAGTGCATCGTTCCCGAAAAAGAAAGCATTAGTTTTTCGGTGGTTGGTAATTGATAACTTCCCAAAAGTTCGCCACGCTTGGTGTAAATGCTTTCGCCGTAAATTTCATCGCCACCACGGTATTTTTTCTCCCAGCGTACGTCGCCTCCCCAACGATCTTCGTACATTCCACGAACTGCAAGGCTAAATAATCGATTTTGAGAACGGTTAAAATTCCATTTGTTAAAAACCGAAATTCTATTTTGAGCCGTTACATCGGTAAATCCGTCTTTGTCATTATCAATGGTTTGATCGTAGTTGTAATAATTCAACCCTAATAATGAAGTTGCTTTTTTTGCAATATTGAATTTCACGCCTAAATCGGCATTTGTTTCCAACCAAGTCGTTGTAAATACATCGGCAGAAAATAGTGGAGCGTTGCCTGGATTTTTAGTAATGATATTGATTAACCCGCCAACGGCTTCACTCCCATACAAGGAAGAAGCTGGTCCTTTTACAATTTCGATTCTTTCAACCAAAGAATTTGGAATTCCAGACAATCCGTAAACGGTAGATAAACTACTTACAATCGGCATTCCATCAATCATAACCGAAGTGTAAGGCCCTTCTAGTCCGTTGATGTGAATGTCACCCGTGTTGCAAACGCCGCAGTTGAGCTGTGGACGTACACCGTTTACATTCTGCAAAGCTTCATAAATACTTGGAGTTGGATTTTTCTTGAAGAAAACAGGAGTGTATACTTCAACAGGAACGGCACTTTCAAGTCGTTTTATCGGTTTTAATGTTCCTGAAACTACTACTTCGTTGAGCTCGTTTTGATTTTCCTTTAGTTCAAAATCTATAATAAGATTTTCATTTTCTTTTAGGACAATGTTTTTAGTTATCGTTTTTAATCCAAGTGATGAAATCTGAATTTTATAATTGCCAGCCGAAATATTTTCTAATTTATAATTGTTTAAACTATCCGTTTGGGTTTTGTATTTGGTTTTTAGCAATTCGATAGTTGTTTGTTGAATCTCTTTATTTTCAATTGTCACTTTTCCTGAGATTGAACTTGTATTCTGTGAAAATGAATGTGCAAATGAAAAAAACGATAGTAATAGAAATAAATATTTCATTTTAATAAAATTAAATTTTAGACAAATCTAAAAATAATATTTGATTAATAAAATAAAGTTTTAAAATAATTCAGAATACCAATTGTTTAAGTTGTAAAATTGATGTTTTAAGGATCAAAAAAGGCATACGAAACCGCATGCCTTTTCTCTGACTTTAGTTTTTTAAATTAATGACTTGCGCTATTTTCGAAACCAATAATAGTTATTCGGTAAGGTGTGTTTGAAGTTTTTATTTTTTTGGTAATCAAATTCGAAAGATTAATTTGAAATAATTCCCCAGTCGATGGTGAAGTAATGTAAGCGAATCTTTCCGTTAATTCCAATTGTGGTTTTTGTGTTGAATCTTCTGTAGTTGCTGAGATAACATTCGCTGTTTTTTCAAGTTGTAGACTGTTTAAATCAAACAATCTAAATTCGCCTGAATGCAATAAGATTCCTAATTTCTTGTGATTGTAACCCACTTTGCACTGCATAATTTTTGTGTTTTCAAGAATGGGTTTAATCGTGTTACTTACCACATCAATCAAGTAAGCTCCTTTAGCAGCTGTAAAGCCTACAAATTTTCCAGCATAATCCGTTTCTAAAATAGTACCAAACCAAGCGGTTCCAAAATCGACAGGAAATGCGATCAATTTTTGATTGCCATTGCTTTCAACGACAAGGACACCATCGGAAGAACCAAAAACTGCATAGGTTCCATCTGTAGCATTTCCATGAATTCCTTTGGTTACTAATTTTGAAGCAAACAATGTTTTACCGGTATTATCAATAATTTTTACTTTTTCTGGAAGTGTTCCTGTAATAGAATTGTCTTTTTCGGTAATAGCATAAGTGCCATTTTTGAAACTCGCCATAGCACCGTGATGTGCCAAAAGTCCTGTGTTAATGGTTTTGAATTTTGCTCCAATAGTATGAACTTCGGATTCTTTACCCACAGATAAAGTACCGTCACCATCATTAAAAGTTAATAATTCACCCAATTTGCTTTTGAAATGTGTTGGTAAAAGTGATTGTCCTGTTAACGCACCAAATTTTGGAGTTCCTTTGATATCTATATGGTCTCCGTGATTTTCGAATCCGCTGTCAAAAGTTTCAACTGTGTTGTCGGTTCTGTGGATAATTCCGGCAAACCGCCCTGATTCAGTTGTGTAAAGTGCAGATTTTGGAAATTTAGCATTAAAAAATGTTGCTGTTCCATCTAGAGGATTTATAAGTGAAAGTTCGGTCGTTTTTTCATCCGAAACTAATATTCTCAAATATTTGTATTCCTGAAGAGTTTCTTGGGAAGTGTTGTCATTGTTGTCGTCATCATTGCTACAGGATAAAACGAAAGTATATAAGGCGAATAAAAATAGCAGTTTGTTGAATTTGTTTTTCATTGGTAATGGTTTAGAAATTAATGATTTTAAAAGTTATGGATTCAATTTTTAAGAATTTGAGTTTGATCATTTTCATATTCTGCAAGGTTTTTTTTTAACCTTGTAGGTATAATATGCTAACAAAATACCTACAAGGTCTCGGAAAAGACCTTGCAGGAATAATCGAAATCAGTTTTTTTATAAAACTGAAATAGGGAACGTCACCTCGGCATCGGTGGAACCTTTGGCATTGGTAATATCTCCATTGGCAACATTTTCTCCAGATTTATTCGGTTCGTGTCGTAAAGTGATGGTTAGTTTTCCTGATGCTTCGCCAGTTGTTACAAAAACGGATTGCAAACCAACTGGTTTTCCGTTTTTATCAAAATTATTGCTCGCTGTTCCGTAAGTAAAAGCATTTAGTGTTCCTGTTTTTTGATAAAAAAGCTGATGTTCATCACCTTCTTCAATAATTTCGGGTGTAATGTCTTGTGCAGGATTAGCCAGCTCATTTTTAAAAGTTACAGTTCCATTATAGGTTTTGTTTTTTGCAAAAGCATTAGAAACAGTAATTACCGGAGCATTAGCACCTTCGCCATCCAGATCTTTGTATTGTAAACTAATTGCCGTTCCACCACCAACAGGAGTATAAATTGCAGTAACAGTTGTGATTAATTCTTCTTCATTTACTGGTGGAGCAGGAGAATCGTCGTCGTTGCTACAAGAAGAAAAGGTTAATGCAGTTAAAAGAGCAACGGCATAAAAATGGAGATTTTGAGTTGTTTTCATTTTGTTTGAATTTAGATTAATGATATAAAAGATTAATAATTAAATTTGAGTTGAATTTGAAAGCTTCGACCAATTTCATCAGCAAAAAATCGCTGGCGGTTGAGATAATCCCGATACGAAACATTCAAAATATTTTGGACAGAAAAAGCTACAGTCGTATTCATTTTTTTGAATGTGCTGAATTTCATTTCTGAATAGAAATGCAATAAATGATAGGCCGGAGGAGGCGCACTGATATCCACCAAAACCGATTCGAATTCGTTGTTTTTGATGATATTGGTATAAAAATTATTATCCGGATATTGGTTTTGTTTCAGAACGATTTCACTTTTAAATTCCAGAATAAGCTGGTTCCATTCTTTTTTAGAAAAACGAATTTTATTGTTCAAATTCAATGGAGGCATATCAATTAGAGGCTCGTCATTGCTACGGTCTTTGCCATTTACATACGCCAGCGAAAATGAATGTTGCCAACGATTGTTTATATCCCAATGCGTTTGAATATCGATTCCTAGAAGCTGGGCATTGGTTTGCTGATATTCCCAAGCAGGAAATGCACCACGAATCGTAGTTTCAAAACCCACTGGTTTCAGGAAAATATAATCCTGAATGTGATTGATATAAGGATTGATTTCCAATGAAAATTGATTGAATTTCTTTTGAATAGTTAACGAGAATTTAGTGGATTGTTCTTTGGTCAGATTCAAATCGCCTAACTCAATCACACCAGTAGAATGATGTAGTCCGTCACTAAAAAACTCCGATGGATTTGGGTTTCTCGAAGCAAAACTGATGTTCGCCAATAGATTCCAATTGGTTGCTATTTTTTGGTTAAAACCTGCGCTAGCTGAAATGTTATGAAAACTGAAACTCGGTTTGGTCAGCAATTGTGTTCCATAATCGGCAACTATAAATTCTGGAAATGTTTCGTTGTAGCCTCTTTCATCCCATCTTGTTTTTTGGTAATATTTGTTCGCATCCATTTGTGAAAAATCATAACGCAGTCCGCCGTCGATAGAAAAAGTATCTGAAAAATTGTAGCTCGCAATTCCGTAAGCACCAAAATCAATTTTGTCGTAATTAGGAATTAACGGGCGGATTCCTGTTGCCGGATTAGCATAATTGTTTTGAGAAACCGCACTAATACCTGATTTCAGAATCCAATCGTGTTCCGTTTTTTTGTAATCAATGTTCAGCGAATTGGTTTTTAAATCCAAATCCAAGGCAGGAATGTCTTTATAATCGCCTCTTCGCACATCATATTCTAACCTTCTGTTGAATTGAAAAGCATATTGAAAAGAAAGCAATGTCGATTCGTTGAGATAATAATTGAAATTGAAGTTGGCTATCTGATGGTTTACATCCTGTTTTGGATTTTTAATGCTATAGCTGAAATCATTTATTGTGGACGGAATTTTATTTGTAATGGATTGGTATAAATCATTCACGTTTCCGGTATGCGAAGCACTCAAAATCCCAATTATAGATTTGTAATAACTGTAAAAAACGCTCGCATTGTATTTTTTTGCTTTGAATGAAAGGTCTCCCGAAAAATTAGCTTCGCGGTTTCCTGTATTCGATAATACATAATCCGGAGCGTGTTTGTCACCCATATATTTGAGGGTCGTCAGAGCATTCCAGCTCCAGCCCAAATCATTTCCTTTATGAAGACTCGAACTTATAGAACCGCCTTTTCCATTGGTATCATAATTTAAAATTGTTTTGCCAAAAAGGGTGTCTTTCTTTACATTCATAGGTTCAATAATTACTAAACCGCCAATGGCATCTCCGCCATATTGCAATCCCGAAGCACCTTTTATTACCGTGATTTTGCCGGCAGAATTTACATCAAAATTGGGTGCGTGCTCCGTTCCCCATTGCTGATCTTCCAGTTTTACATTGTTGTTAATGATAGGAACTCGGCTTCCATACAATCCATTTATGATAGGTTTTACGACTGTATTTCCCGTTTTTAGGCTCGAAATCCCCGCTATTTCTTTCAATACATCGCCTAACGATTGATTGCTGAATTTTTCAATAGTGGCTAATTTTATTTGCTGTTCGGCAAGCGATTTGGTATTGTTATTTTGCTGAATCACAACTTCCTGAAGCGTAGTTGTATTTAATTTCAATTTAAAATCAATTTTCAAATTGGCTTGTAAGTCAATAACAGTGTCAATGGATTGGTATCCAATGTGAGAAATATTGATTTTTGTAAAACCAGAAGCGAGATTATCAGCATTGTAATTACCGGAAGCATTACTGCGAATAACTTTTTGACCAATATGAATATGGATGCCCGAGAAGTTGATTGGCTCCTGACATAGTATTTTTCCGCTTATTGCGTTTTGCGAATAAAGACTATTGGCAAACAGAATAAGCCAGAAAAAAACGAGAATTTTTTTCGACATTATTTGAATTTAAAATATACAAAAGCGGGTCATTCTAGATTTAGAATGATTGATTCTTTAGTTATTTTAAAACATTGGCGGAGCTCGAAGCGAGAAAAGGCTTCCTTTGAAAAAAGAAGAAAATTGAGTAGAATAAAATAAAGGAAAGTAATTTACAGTATTGTTTTTATGAAATGTAAACACATAAAAATCAGTAGTTGTAAATGAGCTGAAGCTAAAATCACAAGTAAAACATTTTTCGGAAATATGATGACTGTGGGTGAGTTCGTTTTTATTCTTCGAATGGTCATGATGACAATGCTTTGCTAACAGCTGTTCAGAATGATGTTCATAAGAATGCACCGACTGAAACAGTATTGAAAACAACACCGCCAGTGACAGCAATACATTGATTATGACAAATTTCTTTTTCATTCCTGAAAACGCGAACTTTTAGTTGAGTTGGAAAGACATTCATTTATTGATGTCTTTCTCGTATCTTTGCTTAATGCAATTTTGTTGCAAATATAGAAATCTTATTTTTAAATGCAACATTGTTGCGTTTTATTTTTACAGCAAATGAAAAACAGCCGCAACACCACTGCCAAATCAGCTATTTTAGAATTAATAAAAAATTCTGAAGTAGCTTTGTCGCATTCCGAAATTCAAAAACTAAATCAGGAATTGTGTGACAGAGTTACTATTTACAGAATTTTGGATCGTTTGGTTGCCGAAGATGTTATTCACAAAATTGCCACTCCCGACGGAACGATTAAGTATGCTTGCTGTCATCATAATCATGACGGGCACCAACATTTGCATAATCATGTACATTTTAGCTGTGAAAAGTGCCATACGGTAACTTGTTTGGATTCGGTTGAACCTTCTTTTAGCATTCCTAAAAACTATTTGGTGAAAGAGGTAAATTTTACGCTATCTGGTTTATGTCCAGATTGTATTTAGATTTAGACTTGGCTAAAAAAAATGTTTGATAAATACAATTTTTGTATATATTTGCGACAATTAGTTTAGCACATACAATGGGAAAATCACTAGAAGAAGTACACCAATCGGTGTCAACCCAGAATAAAAAAACAGTTTTCAAAAAAATATTAGCCTTTTTTGGTCCGGCCTATTTGGTAAGTGTGGGTTATATGGATCCAGGCAACTGGGCAACCGATATTGCGGGAGGAAGCCAGTTTGGCTATTCCTTATTGTGGGTTTTGTTGATGAGTAATTTAATGGCATTGCTTTTGCAAAGTTTAAGCGCACGCCTCGGGATCGTTACCCAGCGCGATTTGGCGCAAGCCTCTAGGGAAACCTATTCTCGTTTTATCAATTACATACTTTATTTTCTTGCCGAAATTGCCATTGCCGCCTGTGACTTGGCAGAAGTTTTGGGAATGGCTATCGGAATTAATTTATTGTTTGGAATTCCGTTGATAGAGGCGGTTATGATTACTGTTTTGGATACCTTTCTGCTGCTTTTTTTGATTAATAAGGGAATACGAAAAATGGAAGCTTTTATCATTGCATTGGTAATGATTATAGGATTGTCATTTATATTCGAAATGATATTTGCTCAGCCCGAAATTGATAAGGTGCTTTATGGATTGATTCCTTCGCTGCCAAATGAATCGGCACTTTATATTGCAATTGGTATTATCGGAGCGACAGTAATGCCTCATAATCTGTATTTGCATTCGTCATTGGTACAGACCCGAAAATTCAGCCGTACCGATGCAGGAATCAAGCAAGCCTTAAAATATAATTTCATTGATTCTACCATAGCCTTGAATCTGGCTTTCTTTGTAAATGCCGCTATTTTAATTTTGGCAGCAGCCACATTTTACAAAAATGGAATGCATGAAGTTGCCGAAATTCAAGATGCTTATCGTTTTTTGCAGCCTTTGCTGGGAACAAAATGGGCGCCTATTCTGTTTGCGGTTGCCTTGATTGCGGCCGGACAAAGTTCTACGGTTACGGGGACATTGGCGGGACAGATTGTAATGGAAGGCTATCTTAATTTAAGAATTCAGCCTTGGGTGCGCCGTATTCTTACCCGTTTGATTGCGATTGTGCCTGCGGTAGTGGTTATTTTGATTTATGGCGAAAGCGTTACAGGCAAACTTTTGGTGCTGAGTCAGGTTATTTTGAGCCTTCAGCTGGGCTTTGCGATTATACCGCTGATACATTTTGTGAGTGATAAGTCTAAAATGAAAGGATTTCATATTGGGAAACTGACTCAAATCACGGCTTGGTTAATTGCAGTGATAATTGTTTCGCTTAATGCCAAATTGGTTTTTTCTGAAATTCAAGGCTGGCTGGAAACTTCTGAGAATCCAGCAATTCTTTGGTTTACAGTAGTTCCTTTGGCTTTTAGTTTTCTGGTTTTATTGCTTTATATCGTTATCAAGCCTTTCTTTTCTAAAGCCAGACTGAATATTGAAAACCATTCGCCACATGATATGAATTTGAAATTTGAAGAAATTTCAGTTCAGGACAATAAGAACATTGCCATTACCGTTGATTTTTCTTTTGCCGATGAAAATGCGCTTAACTATGCTTTCAAGTTGGGGGGAAAAGAGGCAAAATATACTTTGATTCATGTTGTTGAATCGGTTGGGGCGATGATGTACGGCAAACAGATTGACGATCATGAAACGACTATAGATGAAACCTTATTGCTCGAATACAAATCAATGTTCCGCGAAAAAGGTTTTCAGGTAAAAACGCTTTTAGGTTTTGGCAAACCAACCAAAGTCATCCCGAAACTCGTAAACAAAGGGGATTTTGACATTTTGATTATGGGAACCCATGGGCATACAGGGGTAAAGGATTTGCTTTTTGGAACCACTGTCGACCGTTTGAGACATAAAATAGTAATACCTTTGCTGATTGTAAAAAAATAAAACAGTAAACAAGTTTTATTAAACATCACGATTTTATATTTAGATTTCTAAAAATCAGAAATCTAAAATCAGAAATCTAAAATCTAAAATTTCCATGACTTTTTCCGAAGAAAATTACCTAAAATCAATATACCATCTTACCGCTAATCTTGATAGTGAAGTAAGCACCAATTCTATTGCCGAAATGATGGAAACCAAAGCTTCGTCAGTAACCGATATGCTTAAGAAACTGGCCGAAAAAGATTTGGTGAATTATAAAAAATACCAAGGAGTTTCATTGACCGAAAACGGAAAGCTAGCTGCCAAAATGATTGTGAGAAAGCATCGTTTATGGGAAGTATTCTTGGTTGAAAAGCTAAAATTTTCCTGGGATGAAGTGCATGATATTGCTGAACAATTGGAGCATATCAAATCAGAACAGCTCATCAATAAGCTGGATGATTTTCTGGGAAATCCAACCGAAGATCCCCATGGCGACCCAATTCCCGATGCAAAGGGGAGAATCATTGCCATAGAAAAACAATTGCTGTCGGAGTTGTTGTCTAACCAAACTGGGATATGTGTAGGAGTAAAGGACAATTCTTCTGATTTCTTGAAATACCTCGACAAACAGCAGATAGGATTGGGAACCAAAATTGAAGTTCTTGCCAAGGAAACTTTCGATTTATCCTTAAAAATAAAAATCAATAATACGGAATTGGTTATTTCGAATAAAATAGCAAGTAATCTGTTTGTAAAAATGCTTTAGATTAAAATCCTCCTTTTTCAAATTTAAAACTTATCTGAAAGATCGGCTTAAATTCATATTGGAATTTTTCCTTTGTTTTATTGGAGTGAAAAACATGGTATTCAATATTTAACTGTTTGGCACAAAATTTGAGTTATCCTGTATATATTGTAATCAAGAGATAATTTATTAAGTTTTGTTTTCTATATTTACATTACAAATTAAAATAAGAATATTATGAAAATACGTTTTTATTCATTTCTATTAATAGCAATGAGTTTGATTGGAGCTACTGCTTTTGCTCAAACAGATAAGGATAAGGATACGGGTGAATTAGGTTTGCCTGGAGATAATTTGGATCTTTATGCGGTTTTGGACCTTTTCCAAAAATCCAAGACTATAGAAGACTTTGAAAAGTCATTGAACGATTCAAAAAATAAGGTCAATAATTTGGATTTGAATGATGATAAAAAAGTTGATTTTATCAAAGTGGAAACCAAAAAAGATGGTGATGATTATACTTTTATCCTTAGAGATCCGATAAGCAAAAAGGAAACTCAAGACGTTGCCGTGATTTTTGTATCAAAAGATAAAAATAAAAAAGTGTCGATGCAGATTGTTGGGGATAAAGATTTATATGGCAAGGACTATATTATTGAACCTAATACAACTGGTGCAGGAGTTACTTCAAATCCCGGATATACCGGAAGTAATCCTGTTACTGTAAATGTACCTGCACCTACCACAACAATAGTAGTAGAGCAGACACCTATTGTACAGTATGTATATTCCCCAGCGTATGTACCTTACTACCCGCCATATTATTATGGTTTTTATCCGCCTTGGTTTGGATTTGCAACTGTAATGGCTGTAGGTATCTATCGTCACAATCATTATCACTATCATGGGGGAGGACATTATCACCATGGAAACGTTTATGTTAATCATAATAGTTTTAACAACTATAATAATAATAGCAGAAACACTTCGAATAGGGTTTCGCACAATAACATTAACAGTGGGAACAGGAATAATATAAATAATAGCAGAAACAATAATAATATAGGCAACACATCAAGAGACGGAAATAGAAACTCAGCTTCTACAAGAGATGCCAATAGAAATTCTGCTTCAACTCGTGATTTTAATAGCAATAGGCCATCAGCTTCAACGAGAGATGCCAGCAGTAATAGATCTTCTTCATCGGCAAGACCATCTACATCCAACCGTTCAAGCAGTTTTAGCGGTGGTAGCGGAGGAGGATTCCGTTCCAGTGGCGGTGGCGGAGGTTTTAGCAGAGGCGGCGGAGGCGGCGGTGGTTTCAGAGGCGGCGGAGGCGGAAGACGCTAATAGTTTTTGAAATTTCACAACATTTGATAAGAAAGATAAACCCTGATAATTTGTATTGTCAGGGTTTTTTATGGTCGTTAATGTATACAACAGTCCAAGTTTTATTGTAATGTCATTGTGTGTTTCGTTTATTTCAAACTATATTGAACCGTTTGATTAGCAAACGGTATTCTTGGTAGGATTCAATCTAATAATGCTGGAGATGTAACGTAGAGAAGCAATGCAACACATCTTTACTATACAACAATTTTATATTAGCAAACAGGTTGTTTTTTGTAAAAAATAAACAGCAAAAAAAAGGTTCCCGAAATCATTTTTCGGGAACCTTTTCAGAATAATGGGATTGTTTTTATTAGTTTGGCAAATCCGAAACACTCATGTCTCTTAGGCTATAATATTTTCCATCTTTTTTGATAAACAATGTCATGTAATTTCCTGAATTCACTACTGCAGCGGTAGTGTCTGTTACTTTATAGTTGCCTATTTCAACAACTTGTTCGCCATCTTTTGAAACAAACACTTCATTGGTTGTAAATGAAATTTTCTTGCCTTTGGAAATAGTATCAATATGCGTTTTTAGATATTCAATTATTGCTTCTTTTCCGGTTACAGGCTGGTTGTTTTGCGGATAGGTGATAGCATCATCTGCAAAATAACCTATTTCCTTCATTATGCCACCATTATATGTTTCTGCAAATTCATTTTCTTTGGCCTGAATTTCTTCCTTGATTTGATTGGTATCAATAGCTGCAACAGCTTGCTCTTCTTTTTTACATGAAATTAATGACAGTAAAACGGCCGATAGAACTAATCCTCTACTAAATATTTTTTTCATAAGAATCTGGTTTTTTTTAGATTTAGAAATTAAATGAATTCAACTTTTATGACATAAATTTAAGATAAAAAACGCAACAAAAAGTGTTTCGAAATAGAAATTAAAGTTTTTTCTAATTTTAAGGCAAAAATTATTGTTCTTGGTTTTACAAGAAGAAATGGCTTTAGTTTTTTTTCATTGTAAAAGCCGAATTAACTGCAACCACAATCACCACTGCCACAATTTTTGTCCGATTTTTTTTTGAAGAAAAATTTTCGAATCAAAAAGACAACTGCAGCAGTTAGTATAATAAAAGCTATTATTTCCTGAATCATTATGCCTTATTTTAAAATTTGAAAAGCAATCAGTGCAACTACATATGCCAATATACTCATGAAAGCCAGTTGACCGGCTGGCCACTTCCAGGAATTGGTCTCTTTCTTTGTTATGGCAAGCGTACTGGCACATTGCATCGCAAAAGCATAAAACATCAATAGGGAAATGCCAGAGGCAAAATTGAATATTTTTTCGCCGGTTACCGGGTTCACTTCATCAGCCATTTTGTTTTTTATAGTATTCTCATTATCGGTCCCGCCTACACTGTAGATGGTTGCCAATGTACCTACAAAGACTTCTCTGGCAGCAAATGAACTGATAATGGCAATACCTATTTTCCAGTCATAACCTAATGGAGAAATAATTGGTTCTATACCTCTCCCCATTAATCCGATATAAGAGTTTTCCAGTTTTTGGGAAGCAACGGCATTATCAAATTCCGTTGAAGACAATGGATGTTCCTTGGTATTTTGAGCGACTATTTTTTCGGCTTCCTTAAACTCTTTTCCGGGTCCGTAAGAAGCCAAAAACCATAGAATGATGGATATTGCCAAAATGATTTTTCCGGCTCCAGAAACGAATGCTTTTGTTTTCTCTATTACGTTGATGGCAACATTCTTAAACATTGGCAGTTTGTAATTGGGCATTTCTACAACGAAAAATGTTTTGCCTTTTACTTTTAAAATAAGATTGAGAATATAAGCCGCCAATATTGCCATTCCAAAACCGATGACATACAGAAGCATCAAGGTTAATCCCTGAAGGTTTAAAATTCCAAAAACATAAGTGTCAGGAATCACCAAGCCAATAATAATGGCATAAACGGGTAAACGGGCAGAGCAGGTTGTAAAAGGAGTTACTAATATGGTGATCAATCTTTCTTTCCAGTTTTCGATATTTCGGGTGGCCATAATAGCCGGAATTGCACATGCTGTTCCCGATATTAAGGGCACTACGCTTTTTCCGGATAATCCAAATCGACGCATGATTTTGTCCATCAAAAAAACAACACGGCTCATATAGCCACTTTCTTCGAGTATCGAAATGAATAAAAACAGAAAGGCGATTTGGGGTATGAATATTAAAATACCGCCGATTCCGGGTATTATTCCTTGCGAAATCAAATTGCTTAACATTCCCTGAGGTAGATGTTCGCTCGTCAAGGAACTTAGTGTGGCAAAACTACTATCGATAAAATCCATCGGAATTTTGGACCATTCAAAAATAGATTGAAAGATCACAAATAAAATCACGAAGAAAATGGCGTAACCCCACACTTTATGAGTAAGTACGCGATCTAGTTTACTGCGAAAATCTTTGGCAACACTGGAGTCAATTTTTAAGCCATGTTTCAAAACATCATTGATGAACTGATATCGCTTGATGGTTTCTTTTTGCTGCAGACGTTTTAAATCCGAATGGGATTTGGTAAACGTACTTCGAATTTCATTTCGCTCTAAATTCAGAAAGTTAACATCCTGCGTAATAACTAACCACAATTTGTACAGCAGCTGATTAGGAAAGGCTTGCTGAAGACTGTCAAAATAAGGCTTGTCGATTACAGAGGCATTCAAACAAGGTTCTGCCGAAATGGTTTTGTAACTAACAATTAAGTTTTTCAATTCTTCAATCCCGTGACCTTTTCTGGAACTGATTAGTGCAATTTTTGTTTTTAAGTGTTCTTCGAGATAGGAAATATCTAAGCTAATTCCCTTGATTTCCATTCTATCTGCCATGTTAATGACCAAAATAGTTGGGATTTCAAGGTCTTTTATTTGTGTATAAAGCAGTAAATTTCGTTTTAAATTCTCAACATCGGTAACAACCAAGGCAACATCAGGATAAAGGCGGTCATTTTTGTTAAGTAAGAGTTCGATAACCACGCTTTCGTCAATTGAACTTGCATTTAGACTGTACGTTCCGGGTAAATCAAGAATATTGGCTTTGATATTGTTGGGCAGTTTGCAAAAACCCATTTTTTTCTCCACTGTAATTCCAGGATAATTCCCCACCTGCTGGTTTAAACCGGTAAGCTGATTAAAGACCGAAGTTTTCCCTACATTGGGATTTCCAATTAAAGCAACGTTGATATTTTTTAAACTCATTTTGTCGTATTATTAATGAGTTCGACTTCAATAAGTTTGGCAGTTTCAATACGAATGGCAAGATGGGAGCCGTTGATATTTAAATACAAAGGATCTCCAAAGGGAGCGACTTGAAGCAATTCGACATCATTGCCTGGCAAACAGCCCATTTCTAAAAGTTTTAGTGGGATTAAATCGATATCAAAATCCAAGATGGTGGCTTTTTGGCCTTTTTTGAGGGAATGTATCGTTGTTTGCAAAGCTTATTTAGATTGAATTTAGATTGCAAAAATACATTTTTATTTATAACTATACTTGATTATTATCAGATTTGTGTTTTTTTGAAAGTGTTTCCAATTCATTTTTTGAATGGTCTCAAACAAAAAAGGTTGCCCGAAAATATTTCAGATAACCTTTAAACGTGTTTAATTTATTTTTCACAACTTTTCTTATTGCTTATTATCGCCAACATCAGTCTCTGAAAAAACTAAAAATGACCTCTAAAGAATCTCATATTTGAGATTTTGTTTTGGAAGCCCTGCGAATATTTTCTAAATTTAAAAGGTTTTTTCACAGCCTGACCGTCTTGGCACTATAAGAGATTTGGGATTATGGAAGCCAAATCTTCAAATAAATACAAATTTATCTGATGCAAGATCACTTAAATTTAGCCAAATGTCCAAAAATTCCTTGTAGCGTGTGTTAGGCATAGTGCTTCTTGTCCTCCGTTAATGTACTACACTTTCAGCAATGTCTTTGTATGAGTTGATGTCTTTTTGTACACTGTCTAATTTTGCAGTTAATGAAACGATTGCAATTTTTCCCAACGGAAGTCGCAATGGTGGCGTGTCAAGTTTGGTAATGTCAATAATTGCTTTTGATGCTTTTATTGGGTCACCTTCTTGTTTGCCGTCCACACCTTTTATTTTTTCTCTGAAAACCCCTGCCGTCGCATTGTAATCAGCAATAGTGTGTTTTGTAAGTTTGAAACCGCTACCAGCAAAGTTGGTTCGGAAAGGCCCAGGTTGTACAATTGTTAACTTAATTCCTAGCGGTGCAACTTCTTGTGCCAATGCTTCACTGAAACCTTCTAATGCAAACTTGCTTGCATTGTAAATGCCAAAACCTGGAAAGGCTTTAAAGCCACCGTGAGAAGAAATTTGAATAATGTGTCCGCTTCTTTGTTGTCTAAAAATTGGCAAAAAAGATTGTGTTAAATTCAAAGTCCCAAAAAAGTTGGCCTCAAAAATTGCTTTTATTTCTTCGGTACTTGTTTCTTCAATAGCACCCGCAAGTCCATAACCTGCGTTGTTTACAAGCACATCAATTTGCCCAAATTCGTCGGTAACAAATTTAACTGTTTTTTCAATTTCGTTGGGCTTACTGATATCCAAAGTCAAGGCAAATGCTTTGTCTTTGTGTTGAATATTAAAAGTGTCTGTTTGTAATTGATTGCGAAATGTACCAATGACAAAATCGCCTTTTTCAATAACGGTTTGAGCAAGTGCTTTGCCCAAACCGCTTGAAATTCCTGTGATAAACCAAATTTTCATTGAAGTGTTTTTAAAAATTAAAGTTGTTGAGCTAAAGGAAAATCAATTTCAAAACCTGTCAAGTTGTGAAGGTAGTTGCTTATTATTTTGTCGCCAATTACCATTACCACATCAATCATATTAGCTTCATCATATCCTGCTGTAAAAAACGCTACTTTACTTTCTTCGGTTGCTCTGCCACGGTTTTCAACTGCCGATGCTGTGAATTTTGCCAATGCGTCTAACTTACTGTCAAACGATGCTGAACCTTTGCGAATTGCCAGGATTTGTTCGTCTGTAAATCCATTCATTTTGCCTAATGCTGTATGTGCAGATTGGCAATAATGGCAACCGTTAATTTGACTGGTAATTAGGTTAATTACTTCCCTTTCTTTTGCTTTTAAAGTGCTTTTGCGATTTTGCAAAGTCAGATAGTCTCCTAATGCAGTTTCATTTTTTGCATAGTAGGCATAAAGATTTGGAATAAAACCCAAACCTTTTTGTAGGTTATCAAAAATACCTTGATTGTTTACAGAGACTTCTGCTCTTGTTGGAACTGAGAAAGTTCTTTTTTCTGATTTTGACATTTTTACTTATTTCAAATTGTTGTTTGTCATTATTGACGATGCAAAAATGAGGTGATTTACAACTATTAAAAATGAAGTAGTTTAAGAAATTCGGTTGATGTAGTTCAACTTTTTTTGGCAACCCTTTTGTTTCGTATTCTGGACAAGAATTCGGTTGTCATTCCTAAATAGGAAGCTAAAGCATATTGAGGCACTCTCTGAACGATTTGAGGATATTTTGAAACATAATTTTCGTATCGTTCTTCGGCTGTATGAATAAGATTTGAGACAATTCTACGTTGCTGAAAAGCAAGACCACGTTCTGCAATTATCCTGAAAAAGGTTTCAAACTTGTGATTTTGTCTTTTAAGTTCTTGTTCTGCTTCGTAGTCAATTTGCAAAATGATGCTGTCTTCAAGTGCAACTACAAACATTGTTGCCGGTTGTTGAAAAATGTAACTGTTGTAGTCTGTAATCCACCAATCGTCTATAGCGAAATTTATGGTGTGGTCTTGTCCTTCGTCTCCCACAACATAAGCTCTAAATGCACCTTTGTAAACATAGTTTCTGTGTTTTGTGGTAAAGTTTGGTTGAACAATGAATTGTCGCTTTTTGATTTTTACTTCTTTAAAGCAATAACCAATCTGATGTTTTTCTTCGCTAGTCAGCTTTACAAACTTCTCTATGTATTCAATTATTTTTTCTGTCATTTGTAATGTGATGATGTCTTGCAGGGTTTCTAGTAGCATTACACCTAACGCCAAGGCGCTACAAAAGGTTTAGGGATTAAAGATGCGAGTTTTTTCAATTATGCACAAATTTTCCAAGTACAAAACCATTTTTAAATTAAGACTAAGGTCCAACTCTCTTGTAGCGGCTGTTGGCAGATGTTTTTATTTTTTACCTGTTGTATTTAATTGTTCTGTTTGTATCATTAATTGCTTTATTCCAATCTACACTTGGTTGTAATTTTTTTATTGCTTCAATATCTGTATTGTAGTTGTTTTGATACTTAACTAATGTATCATTTTTGCTAGCATATTCATTAAAGACAATATTACCAACATATGTTATTTCTCCTTTTTTCACGTCAAATGGAATAGAAAAATTTCCAGAATTATCTGTTCTTTGCATTATAGCTATTCCACTATTACTAAATAATCTTATACTTGGGATTTCGTATTCACCTTCTGGTCTTTCAATTGTAAATAAATATGTTAGTCCATTGTTCAATTGCCCTTTGTGTTTCATTTTGATTATTTGTTCAGGACTAATTTGAATTTCAGTTGAATTTTTTTGTGCTGTTTTTTCATTGCTATTTCTATTATTAATTTTAATAAAATAGCTATTGTATCTTGCTTTTTCTTTTGGGAAAGTTATTGAACCAATTATTAATCCATTTTGAGTAGTTTCTTTTTTAAAAGTCATTGGTTCGGCTGGGATAGCAGAAGTTGCACAGCTTTGTAATAATGTGATAACAATTAATAGAAATGTTATTTTTAAAATTTCGGTAAATAGTTTTTTCATTTTTTTGTTAAAAAGGTTTAGTTTATAATATTCAAAATTTCTTTTAAATTTCCATTTTTTGAGGTAAAATATCTGCCAACGTCCTGTCGCTACAATAGGTTTGGGATTAAAGATGCGTATTTTTTCAATTAAGCAAAATCTTCCAAATACAAACTAATCTTTAAATTAAGCCAAATGCCCAAATCTCTTGTAGCACCAGTAATTTATCCGTCAACTATAATTCCTTCTTGTGGCTCAAAATTTATAAATTCAATTGTCACATAATGATTTATTTTGACAGAATATAGAGTTAGCGACCAATGAGCAGTATTGTTTGTTATTCTTGATAATGAAATTCCATCAATAGTAAATTCTTTGTCAAAGTCGATAATTTCATTTTCTTCTTGCCAATCTTCCAACTCTTTTTTTAAGTGTGGAATGATTACGTCAACTTTCAGTGTATCATAATTGTTTAGCAATTTAGTATAAAATTCTTTTTGACTTTTTGTTGGTCCATTTTCATCTGCTTCAATATTTATTCCAACTTTTTGTGAGTCAAATTTCACATCACCGTCATAAAAATTTTTCGCAGTGTCTCTAAATTTTGTATAATTTAATTCACCAAATAAGTTGTCGACAAATTTCGGTTTCTTTTTAAAAAGGTCAAATATTCCCATTTTTGTGTATTATTGGTGCTAACGTCTTGGCACTACAGCGGGTTTGGGACTAAATTAAGCCCTATTTTCGGATTTGCCAAATCATCCAAATACAAAACCATTTTTCCATCAAGCCCAATGCCCAAATCCGTTGTAGTGGCTGTTATATGCAGTTTTTTTTCTCAATATTTTATTAATTTAAAATCTTTATTGTTTGAAATAAAAATTGTGTCACCACCAATATTTGATAAACCTCCTGAAATTTGACCGTCGTTATATTCTAAAATTATTGGATCTATAAATGTGTATGAAATGGTATTATAATTATGATTGTAAAGTCCATCTTTACTTTTGGGATAACCATTAAAAAGTTCTTTATTATATTGTGGTTGCATTGCTTTAATTAATGCTTTTTCAGCATCTAGAAATACTTTTTCTTGTTCGGGGTAATTTTCTCCCTTTAATGAGGAAATCATACTCTCGATACTTGATTCTTTTCCAAATACTTGAAATTGTAAATTGTCTTTAAATTCAAATGGTAATATGACAATTTCATTTGCTGGAAGTTGTTTCTCAGTAACTGGTGATTCTAATGACAATATATCTTGTAAGGTATTATGTCCCGTAAGCCTTTTTAATATGCTCTGTCTAGTTGCTTTTCCTACGTAATGTACTTTGTATAATGTGAATGACCTAAAATCACCCTCTAAAACACATTCAATATTTCCTTTCCACCAATTTTGAAGTAATTTTTCAGGAGAAAACCATATTAAAAATTTTGTTTCATTTTCTAATACTTGTGCAAGAGAAAATCCATGTATATTATTTAAAGGAAAAGTATTTTCTACTTCAGATTTATCTAAATAATTAAAGACAACAGCTATTGTGTCATTTTCATTTGAATCAACTGCTTTTTGGATTAATGGTAGTTTTCCCTTTATAATATTAGAGTTCCCTTTTTGATGAATTTCAAAATTTAATGAGTAATTATTTTCATCAACAAATACATTCTCAAAGGTTATTACTGGTCTTTGCGCAATTATGTATAGACTTGCATTCTCTAATGCTTTTTCTATAAATACGTCATTTTTAGTGATAGCAAATTCATATGCAGTTAACGGTGCATAGGCAAGTTCAAGTTGATTTAATAAGCTCTTTCTGTCCATAAAATTGCATATAACGTATTGTCGCTACACGAAGTTGGGGATTAAAGAAGCGATGTTTTTGTATTAAACACTAATTTTCCAAGTACAAAAACATCTTCCAATTTAGCCTATTGCCCCAATTTCGCATAACTCATTTATATAAGAACTAAACATTCGCATATCTACCCAAATTTAGGTGTATATATGAAGTTTTGTTTCGTATTATATTTTCCCAAATATAGATAAATAATAATTACAATCTTACAAAATCAGGTTTTGTCATGATTAAGCAATTTTTTTCCTTTAGAAGGATAATCCTCAGTGTTACAAGATTCAAATTAAACTAACTACGGAATATTACCTCTGGTTTTCACTCATTTGCCAAAATAAAAAAGCCATTATTTACCATCGGTTAGAATGATAAATAATGGCTTTCAACAAAAAGTTTATTTAAGGCTAAAGATCTTTATTCAAAGAACTTTTTATATTAAAATAATGGCTTATTCCTGAGTCAATAAAAAATTAATATCCTCAATCAATCGCTGAATTTCTTCTTTTTTAGTTCCGTCATAAAAACCACGAACCCGTTTTTTGGTATCTACCAAGACAAAATTCTCAGTATGAACCATATCATATTGTTCTTCGGGTTTTCCTTGTTTTACGGCTAAATATGATTTTCTGGCCATCGTGTAAATCGCTTTTTTATCACCGGTAACCAGATTCCATTTGCTGTCGATTACACCATTGATTTTGGCATAGTTCTTTAAAACCGAAACGCTGTCAACATCGGGCATTACGGTGTAGGATAATATTTTGACTTTTGGATTGTTCAAAAATGCTTTTTGCACATCGACCAGGTTGGTTGTCATTTTTGGGCAAATTGATCCGCAAGTGGTAAAGAAAAAATCGGCTACATATACTTTGCCCTCATAATCTTTTTGAGTTATGATTTTTCCGTTTTGATTGGTAAACGAAAAATCGGCAATGGTGTGGTATTTGCTAACGTATTGAACGGTACTGTCTACCAATTCCGGATTTACATCGGCTGGATTAAAAACAGGCAATGTCTTATTAGGTTTCAAAGCCGAATAAAACAAGGAAAGCGTTATGATAGAAAAAATGGAAACAACAGCTATGTAGATTCGGTATTTATAAAAAAATGATTTCATGTAGTGCTATTTTGAGCTTGGTATGACAAATAACGGTCAACTCAAGCCTTTATGTTTTAATTGAAAACTGTTATTTGGTGCAAAATTACAAAAAGAGAGCATCTTTTTGTGCTTATTTTGTTAGCGTTATTCAAAAAATAACGAAACCTATTTTTGATGTTAAAAATATCAATATATTTACAAAATCAAATAATCGTTACGTATAATGAAAAAAACAATTTCCAAAAGTAGTTTTTTTGTGATTTATTCAATTCTTGGAGTCACAATAAGTCAAGCTCAAAACGTTCCGGTTCAAAAAGAGCCTGGAATTAATGTTTCCTATATGGATTCAAAAATTAAGCCATCAGAAAATTTTTTTCAATTTGTAAATGGAACCTGGTTGGGTAAAACCGAAATTCCAAATGACAGAACAGCTTGGGGTTCTTTTAATGAATTGCGCAAAAAGACTGATGATGATGCTTTAAATATTTTGAAGGAAGCCTCGAAAAATCCAAAGTATAAGTCAAATACAGATCAAGGTAAGGCGGTTAATTTTTACAAGACAATACTGGATACCGTTGCCAGAAGCAAGCAGGGAATTACTCCCTTGAAACCTTATTTGTCCAAAATTGACAAAATAAAAAACATTGATGATTTGCAAAAATTATTGATTGAAATGGAACCAATCGGCGGAATTGGATTTTTTGGAGTTAAAGTTGGTGCCGATTTAAAAAACAGCAATAAAAACATTGTTAGTCTTGGTTTGGGAAAATTAGGTTTGCCTGATAGAGATTACTATGTTTCCGAGGACAAGGATTCCAAGGAAAAAAGGGATAAATATGTATTGCATGTTGCCAAAATGCTTCAGTTAATTGGAGAAAGTCCAAAACAGGCAACTGAAAGCGCTACAAAAATTTTAGCTTTGGAAACCGCAATGTCAACAGCCAGATTGGACAGAGTGGAACGAAGAGATGCACGATTACGTTATAATCCAACCACCATTGATGATTTGCAAAAAATGGTTCCAACAATAAACTGGAAAAACTATTTTTCGGGAGTTGGGTTTACAAAATTGGATATGGTCAACGTAGATCAACCTCGTTACATGAAAGCCTTACAGACTATTTTTGCCGAAAATAAGGTAGCTGATTGGAAAGAATACATGAAATGGACCTTGCTGAATAATTCGGCCAATTTGTTATCCAGGGAAATTGAAACTGCCAATTTTGAGTTTTATGAAAAAACACTATCAGGTGCAATTAAGCAAAAACCACTTACGGAAACTGCTTTACTGACTGTTAATGCAAGCATAGGCGAAGCTTTGGGAAAATTATATGTGGAAAAAGTGTTTCCGGCTGAAGCCAAGGCGAAAGCAGAGAAAATGATTGCAAATATTGTTAGGGCTTATGAAGTTAGAATTAACAATTTAACTTGGATGTCTGCTGAAACAAAAACGAAAGCCATTGAGAAATTAAAGAAAATATCGATTAAGGTTGGCTATCCGGACAAATGGAAGGATTATTCGAAATTAGTAATAAAAAGTCCATCTGAAGGAGGTAGTTTTTTTGAGAATTCAAGAAATATGGCATTTTGGAATTTTCAAAAGGATATTGAAGATTTGTCCAAACCGGTTGATAAAACCGCATGGCACATGCCACCACAAACGGTAAATGCTTATTATAATCCATTATACAACGAAATTGTTTTTCCTGCAGGAATCCTACAACCGCCTTTCTATAATTATCAAGCAGATGAAGCTGTTAATTATGGAGGAATTGGAGCTGTAATTGGACATGAAATATCTCATGGATTTGATGATTCCGGATCACGTTTTAATGCAGATGGAAATTTGGTAGATTGGTGGACTTCCGAAGATTTAAAACAATTTACAGCATTGGGAACCGCTCTTGCAAATCAATACACGGCATTGGAACCTTTGCCTGGAATTCATGTTGATGGCAAATTTACATTAGGCGAAAATATTGGTGACTTGGGTGGAGTAAATGCAGCTTATGATGGATTGCAATTGTATTTGAAAGAAAACGGAAGACCGGAATTAATTGACGGATTTACGCCAGAACAGCGTTTCTTTATTTCTTGGGGTACTGTTTGGCGTACCAAAATGCGTGACGAAACTATCAAAAAAAGCGTAAAAACTGATCCACATACTCCAGGGATGTACAGAAGTTATGTGCCATTACAAAATATTGATGCTTTTTATCAAGCATTCGATATAAAACAGGGTGACGGAATGTATATCACTCCTGATAAAAGAGTTAAAATTTGGTAATACTATGCCAAGTCTTGAGTCTAATTGTGATTTTTAAGGCAATCGCATTAGTTCTTTTTGGTTATATTTGATGTACAAATACCCTTTGGGAATATAAATTTCATATTCTCAAAGGGTATAATATATTTCCAAATGAAAAAATGTCTCTTGTTGATATTACAAATTCTGATGATTTCGGTTTATGCCCAAAAAAGCAAAAGCCTACTATCGGATATTGCTGTAAAGGAACAGAAGATGGCAACCAAAAAAATGAATTTGAGTGTCAATCCCAATACCCAAAATTATGATGTCACCTATCAAAAGTTGGAATTCACTGTAGATCCTGCCAAATATTTTATTTCTGGTATAGTGACCAGTACTTTTACCGCATTGTCAAATCTTTCCACCTTAACTTTTGATTTAACGAATAAGCTCACTGTAAGTACCGTTATTCAAAATGGAGTTTCATTACCCTTTGTGCAAAACACCAATAACGAATTGGTCATTACGTTGCCAATAGTTTTAAGCAAGGGCAACTCAGCGACTGTTGAAATTCGGTATTCCGGTATTCCTGCCAGTGGTCAACAGGCTTTCATTACTGCCTCACACAATACGGGTCCTATTTTATATACTTTATCCGAGCCATATGGTGCACGTGATTGGTGGCCATGCAAGCAGGATTTGAATGATAAAATTGAGGCAATTGATGTCTATATTACGGCACCGTCGCAATATGTTAGTGTTTCGAACGGCATTGAACCGGAAATCCCAGTGATTAACGGGGTCAATAAAACGACTCATTTTCACCATGGTTATCCAATTCCGGCTTATTTGGTTGCCATAGCCGTGACAAATTATAGTGTGTACAATCAAATGGGAGGAACTGCGCCCAATCAATATCCAATAATCAATTATATCTATCCTCAAACCTTGCCTTCTGTAAAAACTCAGTTGGATCAAACGCCATTGATTTTAAAATTATACGAAAGCCTTTTTGAAATTTACCCTTTCCATGCCGAAAAATACGGTCATGCCCAATTTGAATGGGGTGGCGGAATGGAACACACGACAGTTTCTTTTATGAATAGTTTTGGAAGAGACTTAATAGCGCATGAAATGGCTCATCAATGGTTTGGCGACAAAATTACTTGTGGTGCATGGAATGATATTTGGCTTAACGAAGGCTTTGCTACTTATGTCGCGGCATTGGTCATTGAAAATTTTGATGGACAAAATGCATTTATTTCCGAAAAGAACACAATGATCAATACTATTACTTCCAAAAGCAATGGTGCTGTATATGTAACTGATGCTGAACTCTCGGATGTTGATCGAGTTTTTAGCTCCCGATTGACTTATAATAAGGGGGCAATGGTTCTCAACATGCTCCGTTTTAAATTGGGTGATGGATTATTTTTTCAAGGGGTGAAAAATTATTTGAAAGACTTAAATTTTGCCTACAAGTATGCTAAAACTCCCGACTTGCAATCGCATCTGGAAGCGGTTTATGGTAGCAGCCTGTCTGAATTTTTCAACGATTGGATATACAATCAGGGATATCCAAGCTATACGATAACGGCTCAAAATTTAGGTAACGGTCAAGCCAAATTTACAATCAATCAAACACAGTCTGATGCTTCGGTATCTTTTTTTGAAATGCCGGTTCCTATTCGGGTTTTTGGAAGCGGGGGACAACAGCTTGATTTGGTTTTAAACAATACGGTTAATGGTGAAGTTTTTATGGAAAACGTTCCTTTCACAATTACGAGCGTGAATTTTGACCCGGAAAAGAATATTATTTCCAAGAACAATACAGCTAATTTAGAGCACATTAAATTTGAATTGACCCCATCACAATTGATTTTTAATTCAACAAACAGCACTCTTTCGCTCGATATTCCAAGCGGAATAGCTGTCGAAAAAGTACAATTTTACAATTTGGCAGGTCAAAGGATAAAAAGTACAAACTCGATATCGACATGGGACATTAGCTCATGGGCTACAGGTGTGTACCTTATTCACGTAAAGACGGATTCAGGGTCGCAACAATTAAAATTTATAAAGAAATAAACCCGTTTTACTGTCTTTAAACTCTAGGCTCTTTTAATCTCGTGTCCTACAAACTCTTCCAATGCCGCAAACATTTCATCTACCGAAAGAACTTCGGTGTCAGGATGTGATTTCAAAAAATTGGCGTTCAATTGTACTAAGTTTTCTTCTATTTCGAAAAAAGTATCGTTGTTCAATAAGTCTCTAATTGGGTTTACGCCTTCGAGTTTTCCTTTAAGGAATTTTTCTCTTTTAACACTGCTCATTAGTTTTACCTTTTTGCATTGTTGCTGAAACAATTCCAAATGTTTTTCGGCGCCAAGCAGTTGCAAACCTTCTTCAATAAGTTCGTTTAATTCGGTATTCCATCGTGAATTATAGACAAATTGGGCAAAATTTCCTTGAGTATATTGGGAAGCGTAATAGTCCAGATAATAGCTCGTCAAGGCGTCTTCATGAATCAGGTCGTCATCAATTTTTTCCTCACGCATTAGATTGATTACCGAAATATTCGAATTAATAATGTCTTGCGGGTTTTCGCTGTTTGAAGCGGTTTCTGAAATAATGATTCTGCCGAATTCCATTTTGAGTTGTTTTTAATTTTTGGCAAATTTCTGCTAAAAAACAATATAAACACAGCATTTTATTTTTTGATTTGTCTTTAATCCATAAAAAAAACGGAAATGACTTTTAAATCATTTCCGTTTTCTTCCTATATCAAAATATTCAGAAACCTAATAAATTATCTGATGTATACCGAGATAGCATTACCATTTCTTAATTTTAACTCAGAAAGAGTGAGATTAACAATGTCATACGTTGTGCTTACACCATTTATAACTAATGTTACCTTGCTGTCTCCTTTGGAATAAGTTCCAGACACGGTAGTTAATGCACATGGACTGATTGTAGAGTCATAATCACCTGAAATTAATGTGTTGTTAATCTTCAAGTCTATAAAATCATGATTACAACCACTAACATTTTGTGGAGGATCAGATAGTGTTTCCACGCCATTAATATTGGTACCTACTTTGACAATATCCCATTTTCCTTCAATAGGTGCTATTGTATCTCCTTCGTTTTCATCACTAGAATTACAAGACGTTGTAAATAATCCGATGCTTAATAATAATGCTGTTATTATACCTTTAGTTTTCATGTCTCTATTTTTTAAATTAATAATGGCTAAATTAACTTTAGAGTGCTCCAAACCTGTTATATAATTATTGAATTTATTTACATTATTAAGAGGATTTAATATTGAATGTGGCTCTCATGGCTTGTTAATGCTCATTTTTTTGAGATATCTTTTCTATAATATGACTTAATTCATCGGATTTTTGTGTGCCAACCAAGAGTTTGTTCCCGTTTTTTAATTCAATAGCCAGTCCCTTGTTTCCCTTGGTATTGTACACGGTTCCATATAAAGTGAATAATCGAATGCCATAACCCACGAATTTATACTCCAAAATCGTGGCCGATTTTACATCTTCCCATTTATAAGACTTTTTTGTTAACGGAATAAATTTGATTCGTATTTCTTTTTGATCAATTTCCGTTTCTAATGTCATATACCAAAACAAAAAAAGAATCGCAAACGAAATAATTGTAAAGCCAATCAATCCAAAATCTGACATTGGTTTATCTCCAAAATCTTCTCCTTTGATTAACTGTTGATAAAGGCCATAAACTTGGAAAAGCGCAATTCCGATTAAAATTAGCCATAACCACCATTGGGTAAATTTTTGTTTTTCTTTGAACTCTACTTTCATTGTATTGATTTATATGTTATCAAAAACTACTTTCCAAGATCAGATTCATTATCATTCTTTTTCTGATTCATTTTTGCAACCAGGGCTTTCAAACGCAAAGCCTTTTCTTTCTTCTCTTCTTGAAGTTTGGCTTTTTTCCGATTGAGTAATTTGGTATGCAAAGCCTTGTTTTTGGTGTTTTTTTCAGGTCCTTTAGCCATGATTCCTAATCTTCATTAATTATAGTGCAAAGATAAATAAACAGTCTGGTTTTCAGTGAATAAAAAAAGCTGTACTCACAAGAATACAGCTTTACTATTTTAACTTTCAACCCAATCTTAATTTGTTTTCATTGGTGGCAAATCGAATGCAACTGAATCGTGTTCGAAATTGCTGCGGTGTGAACCATCGCAAAAAGGTTTATTCGAAGATAATCCACAACGACAAAGTCCTAACGCCTGTCTTCCTTGCAGATTGTATAGTTTTCCCTCTGGATCCATGATTTCGAAATCGCCTTCAATTTTTATAGAACCATTTTTTTGGATGATCAGTTTTGTCTTGCTCATGATGTATTTTACTTTTTGGCAAAGATTGCAAAATATATCACGAAGAATTGGTGTTGGATTGTAGTTTAAATTAATTCTATTTTAGATTAGAATTTTCGAATACAAAACCATTTTAAATTCAGCCAAAGACCAAACCCGAGCGACAGCGAACTGACGAAGTGATCTCTTGTAACGACTTCCCAGCTGTTATTCTTTTGTTAGCTCGTCAATTTCAATTTTCAACTTTGGAAGATGGTTTGTCAAAACTGCCCAAATGCTTTCGTCAGAAATGTTATCATATGCGTGGATGACTTGATTCCTTAGGCCAATAATTGCTTTAGTATTTGTGATTTTTTGTTCGAAACTAGAATCGCGAGTAATGATTCTGTTTATCGCTTCGCCAATGATTTCAAGATTTCTTTCTACAGCTCGTTTCAACATCATGTTTTGACGATATTTAAAAAAATCTTTTTCATTAGTTTGGAAGTAACTGTCCATTTCTTCAATTGCCATTTTGACATCGAAGAGCCATTTTAAAATTCGTTCATCCATAAATCAATTCTTTGGAACGATTAATTGATTTTATAAGAATAGGGTTTCTTAGAGTTTGTTCTTCAAGTAAATCTATTTCACGCCCAAATAAAGATTCCAGATTTTCTTTAAATTCCAGATAATTTTCAAAATATTGGGCTAATTCAATAGGCTTAAATTTGACTAAAAAATCAATATCACTTTTCTCATTAAAATTTGATGTTAATGCAGAACCAAAAAGATACATCTTGTCCACATTGTATATGTTACAAAGTCTTTTTAAAGATTCAATATTGTTATCAATTAACATCATGCATCAAATTTAGGAAAAAAAAGTTGTCGTGTACTGAGATGTTCAATATAATTGCTGGTAACGTCAGTCTGTGAAAATATTATTTCTATTAGAGGGAATATTTGGGTCAGTGATTTTTGAATCACTGTCAATTCTTAATGAGCCATGAACTATTTTTCCGATTACTAATGTCATTTTTTAAAATGTGTGCTAACATGTGTATAAGTCTGATATAAACCAACTCACATCAAAATAAGCAATTAGACTTATTTTAGTTTTCCAAATATACTCTTTTCTTACAGAAAAGATCCATTCATGTTTTGTCATTCCTGAATAACAACTTTGTGAAGAAGAAGTAAAAAAACTAAATCCTAGCACCGATAGTAGTGAAAATCCTTTTGTGCTGGGTTCGGTACAAAAGATTGTAGCGGAGAGCGGGAAATAGCTCCTAAAAAATAATCTTGTTTAAATAAATTAAAAAAAATGGGAATTGTGTACGGACAGGTTGCGACCTGCCCCTTCGATATTATAAAATTGCTTATTTTTGCACCCAATAAAATTGAATCATGAAATGAGCTTAACCAAAATTGGTTGTTATATCCAGTCGTATTAGGCGAATTACATGTGACAAATAAAAAACAATACTATCAACACATGATACAGAATCCAGAAAGATATACGATTACGGCGGCTTTGCCTTATACTAACGGACCAATACACATTGGGCATTTGGCGGGAGTTTACGTGCCTGCTGATATATATTCGCGTTATTTGCGTTTGCAAAACCGCGATGTTTTGTTCATTTGCGGAAGCGACGAACACGGTGTGGCGATTTCGATGAAAGCAAAGAAAGAAGGTATTACACCGCAGGAAGTAATCGATAAATATGACGGAATTATCAGGAAATCGTTCTCGGATTTTGGAATTGCATTTGACAATTACTCCAGAACTTCGGCGAAGATTCATCATGATACGGCTCAGGAGTTCTTTAAAAAACTATATGACAACGGCGATTTTATCGAAGAGGTAACCGAGCAATTGTATGATGCCAAAGCGGATCAATTTTTGGCAGACCGTTTTGTTACCGGAACTTGCCCAAAATGTGATAATCCGGAAGCTTACGGAGATCAATGTGAAAAATGTGGTTCGACACTAAATGCGACTGACTTAATTAACCCAAAATCGACTATTACAGGAGAAACTCCTATTTTGAAATCAACGAAGCATTGGTTTTTGCCATTGGATCGTTATTCGGATTTTTTGAATGAATGGATTTTGGTTGGACATAAAAACGATTGGAAATCGAACGTTTACGGGCAGGTAAAATCGTGGATTGACGGTGGTCTTGAACCTCGTGCGGTAACGCGTGACTTGGATTGGGGAATTGATGTTCCGGTTGAAGGTGCCGAAGGAAAAAAATTATATGTGTGGTTTGATGCTCCGATTGGTTATATTTCGTCTACCAAAGAATGGGCGCAAAGGGAAGGAAAAGACTGGACGCCGTACTGGAAAGATAAAGGAACGAAACTGGTTCACTTTATTGGGAAAGACAATATTGTTTTTCACTGCGTGATTTTCCCTGCGATGCTAAAAGCGGAAGGAAGCTACATCTTGCCAGACAACGTTCCTGCAAATGAGTTCCTAAACCTTGAAGGGAATAAATTATCGACTTCTAAAAACTGGGCGGTTTGGCTGCATGAATATTTGGAAGAATTTCCGAATCAGCAGGATGTTTTGCGTTATGCCTTGACATCAAACGCTCCCGAAACCAAAGACAATGATTTTACTTGGAAAGATTTTCAGGCAAGAAATAATAACGAACTAGTAGCGATTTTTGGAAATTTCATCAATCGTGTGGTGGTTTTAACCAATAAATATTACAACGGTCTTGTTCCTCAACCGAATGAATTATCAGAAGTTGACGAAGCTACCTTGACGGAATTGAAAGCGTATCCAGCTGTAATTTCGAGTTCGTTGGAAAGATACCGTTTTCGTGAAGCGCTTGGCGAAATGATGAATGTTGCCAGACTTGGAAACAAATACCTAGCCGACGAAGAACCTTGGAAAATGATTAAAACGGATGAAGAGCGCACAAAAACCCAGATGTATGTTGCCTTGCAGATTGCTGGCGCATTGAGCGTTTTGTGTGAACCGTTTTTGCCGTTTACAGCCAATAAATTGACCCGTATTTTAAAAACGGAAAATTCAATTAATTGGAATTCTGTTGCTGAAACATCCGATTTAATTGTAAGCGGACACCAGATTGGTGAAGCCGAACTGCTTTTTTCTAAAATTGAAGATGAAGAGATTCAGAAACAAATCGATAAACTGGAAGCTACCAAAACTGCCAATGATGCCGAAAACAAAGTAGCAGAACCACAGAAAGATTTGATTCAGTTTGAGGATTTTGCAAAAATGGATATCCGTGTGGGAACAATCCTTGAAGCCGAAAAAATGCCGAAAGCGAACAAACTTTTGATTTTGAAAGTAGATACAGGAATTGACGTTCGTACTATAGTTTCTGGAATTGCCGAAAGTTTTAAACCGGAAGATATTATTGGCAAACGTGTGACCGTTCTAGTGAATTTGGCACCAAGAAACCTTCGCGGTGTAGAAAGCCAAGGGATGATTTTGATGACCAACAATGCCGAAGGAAAATTGGTTTTTGTAAATCCAGATGCTGATGGGGTTGGGAATGGAGAGACGATAAATTAAGGAATTAAATCAAACACGAATTTCGCTAATTTACACTAACTTATTCGTGTAAATTAGTGAAATTCGTGTTTTATAATAATATCAATAATGAAACTCACAAAACCAAGATTAGCCTTAATCTATGGCATACTCTGCATTTCAATTTTTCCGATATTGGTAAAATTGCGTTTAACACCGGGATTGATTTCTGCTTTCTACCGAATGTTTTTTGCTTTGATATTGCTTTTGCCATATGTTGTTTTGAGTAAAAACTTCAAAATTCCTTCTTTAAAATTTGCTCTTCTGGCGGCATTATGCGGTATATTATTTTCGTCTGATGTTGCTGTTTGGAATATTGCGATTCAGGAATCGAGTGCTACACAGGCATCATTACTTACTAATTTGTCTCCGGTTTGGGTCGGTATTGGCTCTTTTTTGTTTCTAAAATCAAAACCGGCAACAAATTTCTGGATTGGCACCATCGTTTCCTTATTCGGAATGGTGGTTTTGGTTGGTTTTGAAATTTTCGTCGAAATGAATTTCAATCAGGCATTCCTATTTGCCGTTTTATCAGGTATTTTATATTCCATTTATCTAATGGTCAGCAAAAACGTCCTTTCAAAAGTTGATGTTTTATCCTTTATGACCATCAGTTTGACGGCTTCGAGCATTTATCTGGGAATTCTATGTTACAGTTTAAACGAAGCTTTCACTGGTTTTTCAAATATGGGCTGGTTTGTTCTTGTCCTGCAGGCATTTATCTGCCAATTGTACGCATGGCTTTCCGTTAGCTATGCAACACAGCACATGCGTGCAACTAGAGTTTCACTTAGTTTATTAAGCCAAGCTGTAATTACTTCAATATTGGCATGGCTTTTTTTGGAAGAAAAAATAAATTTACAAATGGTTTTCGGTGGAATTATTCTACTTTTCGGGATCCGGATTACTTTTTACGATAAAATAATTTCATTGAAATCTTTTTTCTAAATTGAAAAGTAGTTTGTAACCGAACAACATTTGACAAAAAATATCTTTATAGTATGTTAGACAAAAGTAAATTTCCAAATTTAAAAGTTATCGCATTTGATGCAGACGACACCTTATTTATAAACGAAACCTACTTTGATGAAACCGAGAAAAAATTCTGCGGTCTGATGGAAGATTATCTGTCGCATCAGGGAATTTCGAAGGAATTATTCAAAATTGAAATCGATAATCTCAAATTGTATGGCTATGGCATCAAAGGTTATATTCTTTCGATGATCGAAGCGGCAATGAATATTTCAAACAAAACTATTCCAGTTGAAGTCATAGAAAAAATCATTCAATATGGAAAAGAATTGCTCGAAAAACCAATTGTTTTATTGGATGGTGTTGAAGAAACCCTGGAAGCTTTGCACGGCAAATACAAATTGGTTGTTGCTACCAAAGGGGATTTACTGGACCAGCGCCGAAAATTACACAATTCGGGTTTAGGTCATTATTTTCACCATATCGAAGTAATGTCGGACAAGCAGGAAGTTGATTATTTAGATTTGATTAAACGACTGGAGATTAAGCCAGAAGAGTTTTTCATGATTGGAAATTCCTTAAAATCGGATGTATTGCCTGTTTTAGCCATTGGCGGACACGCCGTACACATTCCTTTTCACACGACTTGGGCGCACGAAAAAATTGATCATAAGGTAGAACATAAAAATTTTAAGGCGTTCAATACCATAACCGAAGTTTTACCGCTTTTGGAGTTATAAATTGCTTTTTGAAAAATAGTTGGAACCTGGTTAGAATGCTTTTTTATTTAGTATTTTAGCTAGGTTTTTAATTAAAATCAAACCTCCCCTTGTAACTCGAAAATTTTGATTACTCCCTAAATACTAAAAAATGAAAACGCTTTTAGACTTGGATAGTTGGAATAGAAAGGAACATTTTCTTTTCTTCAAACAAATGCAGGAACCTTTTTTTGGGGTAAATATAACCATCGATTGCACCCGTGCGTATGCAAATTCCAAAGCCCTCGGTACTTCATTCTTTATTTATTATTTACATAAGACATTGGTTGCCGTAAATGCCTTTGAGAGTTTCAGATATCGTATTGAGAATACCCATATTTACAAACACGACAGAATTGACGGCTCGGCCACCATAAGCCGTGCTGACGGGACTTTTGGATTTTCACTGATTGAATTTCATCCTGATTATACCATTTTTGAGCAAACTGCAAAAACGGAGATTGAACGTATTCAAAACACAACCGGGCTGTTTACAAGAGAGTTTAAAGATGAAAATGTTATTCATTTTTCGGCCATTCCCTGGCTGAATTTTACCTCGCTTTCTCACGCACGCAATATGACTTACCCAGACAGCTGTCCAAAAATTTCTTTTGGCAAGGTAATTGTATCAGAAACAGGTAATAGGACTATGTCCATGTCCATTCATGTGCATCACGGTTTGATGGATGCTATGCATGTGGGGCAAATGGTGGATTATTTTCAACAAATAATGAACCAATAACAACAAGCCAAAATTATATCATATCAATACAGCCAATATGAAAAAGATAATCACTTTTTTAATTCTGTTCCAAAGCTCGTTTCTTTTTAGCCAAACCATTCTGGCTACTTTTCCTTTGGAACTCAAAAAATCCAAGGAGTACAAACAAATCATCAATGCCGAAAACACGACTACTCACGATCTTTTTGTTTTTGCATCCGATAAGGAAAACCTCACGATACTAAAATATAACAGTGCCTTGTTTTTGTCCAATCAATATGCATTGCCAAGACCTGATATCAGCTATAAACAAATTGTAGGACATAGTTTTGGTAGCGACGGAAATCCAACGCTGTATTGGTCAAGCCAAGACTTCAGAAAAATATTAGCCATACAATATGATATGAATGCCAAGTCCACTACTACTATTATCAATTATGACTTGCAGTTTTTCAACCAAACTGTAATTACCCAGTTTCAGGAGAACAATGCATTTTATATACTTGCAAAAAAGGAATTTGAGGATAAACTAATATTGTATGCTTTTAAAAATGGTACAAAAGAAGAAAAAACACTGGATTTCAGTACTTTTAAATTTCAAAACAGCAAAAATCAAGCTATAAAGTTCAGCCAAATTCTAGAGGCTCTTCCTATTGAAAAAATAGAAACCACTCAGTTTAATCCTTTATTCAAAGGCACACAAAGAACCAAGTTATATGTTCTAAAAAACCGTTTGCTCCTCACTTTTGACCATAACGACAATGAAACCCAGGCATTTGAAGTTGATCTTGCCACTTCTGCAATTCAGGAGAAAAATTTTCCAAAGACTTCCACAAAAAATTACGTTAGCTTATCCAATTCCTATTATCATGAGAATAAAATATATCAGCTAAAAGTCAATGCTGATGAACTCCTGTTTGAAATAAGGGATTATAAAACCATGGATACCATCAAGAGTATTTTGGTTTCAAAGACGGACACCATTTCCTTTAAAAGTTCTCCTTTGAAATTTCAATTGGATGGGCAAAGACCAAAAGAATTTAAGACCACGGCCAAATTTTTGAATCAATTAGTGTATTTGGAAGTAGGGTTGACAGTTTACAAAACCCCTAATTCCATTTTAATCACGATGGGAGGGACAGGGACAATTCAATTTACGGATATTATCAATTCATTGTCCAGCAATCAAATCAATGGGGATTTAATGTATCGTGATGTCCCGACAACTGTTTATTTCGAAAGTGTTTTCGATAAAAAATTAGAGCATGTCAAAAAAGATCAGGAACCGCTTGCGTTTGATTTTATTTCCGGTTTTCAGCAACAACATCCCGAAGTGACTTTACCGAGCGTTATACGGTACAAAAACTATTATATTATGGGATATTATGACAGTTATGCAAAACAATATACCATGCGCAAGTTTACGGATGGTTTTGAGCGTATGTTTTAGACCAATAGTTAAATGTTTTCTTTAATAATCCATTTTCCAACGGTGGGTGCTTTATAATTTTCCATTTTCTCCAGAAGATCGTCAATCGAATCGCTTACCAAAAGCATTTGTTGGTTGATTTCTTTTAAAAGACCTTTATCTGTCATTGTTTGAACAAAAACAATTAAGGCGTCAAAATAACCGTCAATGTTCAAGATAGCTATCGGTTTTTTATGAAGTCCGAGTTGTCCCCAAGTCAGCATTTCGAAGAGTTCTTCCAATGTTCCAAAACCTCCGGGCAAATCGATTACACCATCGCAAAGGTCATTCATTTTGGTTTTTCGCTCGTGCATTGTTTCTACCAGAATCAATTCGGTAAGTTTTGGGTGAGCAATTTCCTTTGACCTCATAAAGTTGGGCAGTACACCAATCGCATTGCCACCAGCATTTAGAATTCCGTCGGCAACGGCTCCCATAAGTCCTACTTTGGCGCCTCCATACACTAAATCTATATTTCGTTTGGCTAATGTTTCTCCAAGCAAAGTCGCCTGTGAAGTGTAAATTTCTTCGGTTCCTGAACTGGAACCACAGAATACGGTTATTCTTTTCATTGTTTCGTTTGTATTAAGGGTGTGTACTTTTGGTTAAATTAACCGTTGACATTTGAATCAAAATCCACAGTCCATTCGATGCCATATTTGTCTCTAAACATACCAAAATAAGAACCCCAAGGACTATCCATCATTGGCATTTCTACTTTCCCTCCTGCCGAAAGTCCGTTGAATAATTTATCCGCTTCTTCCTTGCTTTCTGCAATGATGGAAATTTTGGATCTATTTTCGTTTTCGTTTACAGGTCCCAAACTTTCAGGTACGTCATTGGCTCTTAAAATATTATTACCAATAGGAAGTGCAATGTACATTATTTTATTTGCTTCTTTTTCTGGCACTGGAAATTCAGTGCTTGACAAGTCCTTGAAACGAATAATCTTAAGGAACTCTCCACCAAATACAGATTTGTAAAATGTAAATGCTTCTTCGGCATTTCCATTGAAATTAATGTATGGATTGATAATTGCCATAATTATTTTTTAGGTTATTTATTGGTCTCAAAAATAGTTAAAACTATGCACTTTAGTGTATTTTGCTTTTAGCTTCCAAAAATATTTTTCACCACAAATTCCACAAATTTCCACGGATTAATTTATGGAAATTTGTGGAAATTTGTGGAATTTGTATTTGAAATAAAGTTTTCCAACCTTGCAGACTTTCAGTCTGCCAAACCAATGCTATGGACTGAAAGTCCCATAGGAGCGGTTTAGTTGAAATTTGTTTTGTTTCCAAATCAAAAATTAAATCTTCTACCGCAAATGATGCGCCTTTATTTATTTAATTTATACAGATTTTCCAAGAAAATTATCTTTTCCTCCTGGCTCCATTTATTGGTGTAAACAAGCAGGTTTAAAAAATTATCCTTAACCGAACCAAATAGGAATACATTATCGAGTTTCTGGTCATTATATTTCCAAATGATATACTCTAATTTGGAATCTTCCTTGATTTTTTCAGCTTTGAATTTATTTTCTATCCAATAATTGTAATCCCAGATATAGAACATCTTTACGTTTTCAAAATCTGATGAGGTGCTTTTAAAAAAGGAATATGATTTTTTCGGGTTTTGGGCAACTGCAATGATTACTCCATCCTTGTTTTTTAAATAGGTTTGACCAGAGTCATCTACCGTATTCAATTGCTGCCAATTGCCTGGTATTTTTACATCACCGGATTTCGTTTTTACATTAGACACAGCATCTTGACAAAAAATAAAATTTGGCAACAAAAGAAGCATCACGAATATTAATTTTAATTTATTCATAATCTTGAGGATTTTGGATTAAAATTAAGCTCTTTATGTGGATTTGCCAAATCAACATACAAAACCACTTCAAATTAAGCCTAAAACTCCAATCTTGCCAAACGGTGACGGCAGAATTAGCGGTTTTATTTTTCGTTTGCAAGTTTCAGCACATTTTCAATAAAACTATCACTTAACCAAACGTTTTTTGTTCTTAATTCAATAAGCAAAGGTTTTAGTTCAGTTATATATCCAAGTTGTTTGGCTTTTAAAAGTATTCCAATTGTTCCAGTAACTTTTAATCCAATATGTTTAGCGTGAAACCTTCCTAAAGATTCATCAAGAATTATTAAATCAGCTTCTTTTTCAGTTGCTAAAACAATAGCTTCTGCTTCTCCTTTATCTAAATCTAAAAAATAAGACAAAGACTTTTCATTACTTATTTTTTCGATTTTAATCCATTCAATTTTAGATAAATCGGCATAATATTCTTTGTTTTTTCCTGCTTCAATTTCGTTAAATACTTCTAGAGGAATATAAACTTCTTCATACAAATCTTTAAGGATCTGGAGTTTTCCAATCTTTTAAAGCGAAATAATAGGTGTGGTATTTGAAACAACTTTAAGCATTTTGAAAATCTTCATTTAAATCTTCAACATTCAAAAAGCCAACACTATATTTTGCTAATAATTCTAAAAATTCAATTCGAGACAATTGTAAAACTTTTGCGGCAGTTCCAGACGAAATTTTCCCCAATTCGAAAAGCTTTACAAGGCCAGAAATTTTAATTTCTTTTCCAAATTCGCTTTTACTCATTCTCATTGAGTTTGCTAAAGAGTCAGGATATTCTATAGATATGATTTGAGCCATCTTTTTATATTTAATATTCCAAATTTACTAAATTTTTGTGTCGATTTAGCTTTATGGTCGTAAACTAACGATTTTTGGACTGCTGTCGTCTAATGTACTGGCGCTAAACGAGGTTTCGGATTAAAGATGTAAGTTTTTACATTATGCACACCCGAGCGATAGTGAACAGACGAAGTAAATTTTCCAAGTACAAAACCATTTTTAAATTTAACCAAATGGACAAATCTATTGGAACGGCTGTTAGCAGTAGTGTTTTTTATTCAGTTAGTTTGGTCAGAAACAGAAAATTTCCAAATTCAATTTCATTTCCATTATTAGAAAAACGTTTTACTTTATTCTCTCTAATTATTTTACCATTTTTTGTCCAACGAATATTCCAATTTGAATTACACGGATTTAAAATAGGAATGAATTTTTCTGCATTTATATTCCAAGTCCATTTTGGTTTAACGTCTTTTATTTGATATGGCTCTAAATCCCAAAGTTCTAATTTATTATTTTCATCAATTTCTATTTCGGTTTTGTTTATTTCAATTAATGGTTTAAAATAAGTTAATTCTGAAATTGAATATCCAAGTTTTGGAAATTTTATAAATTCCATTTTCTTCCAAAATTTTTCAGAATCTTTAGGTTCACAAAAAAGCTGAATAGCTGAAAAATTAAGAGACTTGAAAAAGCTTGAAACTTCAATAAGAAAGTATTTTCCAATTCCTATATTTCTAAATTCTGATTTAATTTCAAAGATTTCTATTTCAGCATAAACATTAAAATCACTCCAAATTAAAAAACCAATAATCTCCAGTTTGTTTTTTATGATTACAATTCTATTTTCTGCGTGTGCTTTTGATATTAAATTCCAATTGTGATAAAAACCAATATTTGAAAATAACAACTCTTTTTTAAGCCAATTTTCAATTTCATTTAACTCATTAAAAGATATTTTAAATTTAATTTCAAATTGGTTTTTCATATCTATTATTTTTCCTTTCACACGCAACATTACTGCCAACTAGCCGCTTAATCTTATAAACCTTCTATTGCCTCTCAAATATAGAAAATTATAATAATCAATTTACGATGTAAAAAAGCAACAGTTTTTTAAATTACAAAAGCCTGTAAAGAAAATTTACTGGTTTACAAAACAATATTATTGTCTATAATGTTTTTCATAATCTTAAAAAAAAACTGTTTTTTGATTATTACAAAGGCAAATATTTTTTCATTTTAAAATCCATAAAATACTCCTTTTTGCCATCTTCGACCAAGAAGTAAACATTTGCACTGGGTCTTTCTTCCAGTTTACTTTCATCAAGTTCCTTTTTACTGGAATAATCCAACCTTAATAAGTGAATAGCCGATTGAGGTTTCATAATCCATTCTAGTTTTGCTACATCAAAAATTCCAATAGTTTTCCAATCATTACTAATGTTAGGATTATACTCAAAAATATTCATATTGGTATTTATTGAGCCTACGAGTTCATCTTTAAATTTGACCTTACCTTTAAAACTAATGAAGGAACCTTTCCAGCCTCTGCACACACCTTCTGTAAACCATATGTCATCATTTTCTCTTTTTATTGTAGTGAGACATTTATGTACAAAATTGAAGTGAGGCAGCGGCACTCCATCAGTATCTATAATGCCACCAAAATATTCGTCGGGACCTGTTTGTTTTGTTGCAACTGCATAATATTTACCTTCAAAGAGAAAGGGACTCACTTTATCATAATATAGATTTGAATAAGAAGTAACCTTTCCATTTGCATCAACAGTAAAACCTTTGAATCCTCCTTTGGAGTCAATAACCTGAATGGTGTTACGTTCACTTTGTATTCCTCTAATCGATGGGAATAATTCGTCATTTGTGAGTTTTTCAACATTGATAGTAAAGGTGTCGCCCGAAATTTCGAAATTGTACATTTTTTTATAAAGCCCTTTCATATTAGGCTTAAAAAGTGTTACGTCTTGCAAATTTGAAGTTGGATTAAGTAGTTTCTTGTTTGTTGCAGCATCCACAAAACCAATTTTACCGTCTATTTTGTAAGTCAGCACGTTTTGAAGATTTGATTTGTCTGCCTTTAGGAATAAAGCCGCAATTTCCTTTTTTATTTTCACAATTTCAGCATCACCTTGAGCCGAAACCATATTGGAAATTGTTAAGAAAAAAACGAAAAAAAATTTAATTTTTGAAGTCATGGAAGTATAATAAAATGTTGTTGATTCATTTATTTTTGCATTAATAAAAGCAATGTAAATTTAAAATTGGGAAAATTGTATTATTCTTTGCGGATGAAAAATAGTGAAATAATCTTGCAAATCAGTAATTTTTGTTTGGAAATGTTTTTCTGGTAAAAATAATTTTAAATAAACCCTTAATAAAATAATATGTAGTATATAAAAAATGGGACAGTCCACCGTTACGATGAATTGTCCCATAGTTATAATACGTCCAAAAGGAGTTTTATCCCTTAATCTGTTTTAACGAAGTCTTGATTCCCTTGATTAAAGAAGAACTGAAACCATGAAGTTCCATTTCATTCAATCCCGCAATGGTACAGCCTTGCGGTGTAGTAACGCGGTCGATCAATTGTTCTGGATGTCCTTTTTCCTCAAGCAGCATTTCGGCAGCACCTTTTACCGTTTGTGCCGATATTTCCAAGGCAGTCTTCCAGTCAAATCCAATTTCGATTCCCGCCTGCATGGAAGCACGGATGTATCGCAAAGCAAATGCCGTGCCGCTTGCAGCTAGAACTGTTGCTGCATCCATCAGTTTTTCGTCAATGATGGGAGCTGTTCCCAAACCTTGAAAAAGAGTAACTGTTTGCTGGGCTTTCTCCTTGTTTTTTTCGTTAAAAGCAATACAAGTTGCTGATGCGCCAAATTGTGCCGCAATGTTTGGCATAATACGCACGGCACTATGATTGTCGCCTATTTTGTTTTGTAGATTCTCGATCGAAAGTCCGCTCACCGCTGAAGCGATAACCTTGTTTGAAATAACAGGCAGTATTTCGGCCAAAACGGTATCTACCTGATAGGGTTTTATAGTCAAGATAATAACATCTGCTTCCTGAATATTACTGGTATTATCTGTAGTGACAGTAATTCCTAATTCTTTCAAATAAGAAATAGGTGCCAAGTTGCGTCTAGTTACCGTAACCTGATTGTCTTTAGTAAATTTTGCTATTCCTATTGCGACAGAAGCCCCAAGGTTTCCTCCGCCTATGATGTGTACTTTCATTCTAATTATTCTTTGATTGATTAATAGTATGTTGAATTCTAAAAAATGGAATCACAAAGTACACGAATTTATTATTTTAAATTTTAAAGAAATTCGGATAATTTGTTATTTTCTAAAAGTAAGTTTTAATTAAAATCCTAAGATGAGTCTGGCTATTCCAAAATAAATAATAATTCCAAAAACATCGTTTGAAGTAGTAATAAAAGGCCCTGTAGCTATAGCGGGATCAATTTTATTTTTATGTAAAAAAAGTGGCACTAAAGTTCCCAAAGTTGCAGCAAACAAAATCACCACCACCATTGAGATGGAAATTGCAAACCCTACTAAATATTGTTGATACATAATGGAATGATAGGCCAACAAAAACAACGAAATAATAATACCTGAAGTCATGGAGACTCTTAACTCTTTAGTAAAATATCCACGACTGTAATTTTTTAAGGTTCCATTAGCCAAACCCTGAACTACGATCGCAGACGCTTGAACTCCAATGTTTCCAGCTGTTGCAGAAAGTAATGGCACAAAAATAATTAAGGTTGAAAATCGCTCGAACATGTCTTCATTCCCTTTCAATACAAAGGAAGCAACGATTTCAATTACCATTGCGATAAGCAACCAAGGCAAACGTGCTTTGATTAATTCGTAAGCACTATCGTTGGATTCAATGTCATTGGTAATACCCGCTGCCAATTGGTAATCTTTGTCGGCTTCGTCTTTGATGACATCAATAATATCATCAATGGTGATGCGTCCAACCAAACGACCTAATTCATCTACAACTGGAATGGCTTCCAAATCGTATTTCTGCATGATTCTGGCAACCTCAATATCTTCGGTGTCAACATTTACCGAATTCAGTTTTCGGATATAGACATCACTTATATTTGTTCTGGTAGAAGTCGTAAGCAGGTCTTTAAGCGACAATCTCCCTTTTAATCTGTCTTCGTCGTCAACCACATAGATTGAATGCACTCTGGAAATATTTTCGGCTTGAATACGCATTTCTTTTACACAGGTAAGCACATTCCAGTTTTCATTGACTTTTACCAGCTCCTTGTGCATGATTCCACCCGCAGTATCCTCAGGATAACGCAACAAATCGACAATGTCCTTAGCATGCTCAACGTCTTGCAACTCGGATATTACTTCGGCTTTTTTCTCTTTGGAAAGTTCCCCGATAATATCGGCCGCATCATTGGTTTCCAATTCGTCAAGTTCCTCGGCAATTTCTTTTGGCGAAAGCCTGCTTAATATATTCTCGCGTAAGTCATCTTCTAACTCTAAAAGTATTTCGGCAGTTTTTTCACTGTCCAAAACTTTAAAGATATATGTCGCCTGATCAAAGTCTAATTCATCCAGGACTTCGGCAATATCAGCATGGTGCATGTCATTCAGTAAAACTTCCAGTTGCTGGTCGTTTTTGCTTTGAATGAATTCACCCAATTGCAGTATTAATTCCTTGCTGATTTTAAACTCCTCCATCGGCTTCAATTTTTTTGGTCAATGCTATAAACTCTTTGTAATCCAATTGTTCTGGGCGAAGATTAAAAACGGCATCTTCTCTTAAACTATCGGACAAATTTAGCGTTTTTAAACTGTTTCGCAACGTCTTTCTGCGCTGCTGAAAAGCCGTTTTCACAACAGTAAAAAACAATTTTTCGCCACATGGCAGACTAAAATCTTCTTTTCTACGCATGCGCATCACTCCAGATTTTACTTTTGGAGGCGGATTGAACACATTTTCGTCTACGGTAAATAAATATTCGGTATCATAAAAAGCCTGAGCCAAAACTGACAGGATTCCATACGCTTTAGATCCCTTTTTCTCGCAGATGCGTTCTGCGACTTCTTTTTGGAACATTCCGGCAAATTCAGGAATCTGATTGCGGTATTCCAATGTTTTGAAAACAATCTGTGTCGAAATATTATACGGGAAATTACCAATGATGGCAAACTGTTTCCCTGCAAAAACTTCGTTGATATCATATTTCAGAAAATCCTTTGAAATGATTCTATCTTTCAGCTTATCATAATGAACACCCAAATATTCAACCGATTCGGTATCAATTTCGATAACGTAAGTATTAATTGGTTTTTCCAACAAATACTTGGTCAGCACTCCCATTCCGGGGCCTATTTCCAGTACATCTTCATACCCTTCTAAATTCAAGGTATCGGCGATGTCTTTGGCTACGCTTTCGTCTTTTAAGAAATGCTGTCCGAGGTGTTTTTTGGCTGTTACTTTTTCCATATTATTTTTTTTAATTCTCAACGGAACTTCTACATACCGTAAAGAGCCATAGGCTCGATTATTTTGTAAGCTGGACTTCAGTCCGGTTAGTGCTCACTTATCACTTGCAATTCGGTTCTAAAAGTCAGCATTTTGTCACCAAACAATTTCTCTCCTTCTTCACTTAATTTTGGAGCGTCTTCCAGGTAATATCGATCCAATGTATCCTTGCTGTCAGTTGTGTATTGAACGGAATAGGTAACCCCTCCCATTTCTTCTTCTACCAAAACACGAACCATACGAGCCGAAATAAATTTTCCGCAAGCCAGCATTTCTGGAATGTGTTTGTGCTGCATCCAGATCATCCATTTGTCATGGACACTTTCATTTATATTGGTGGTAACGTTGTATATTATCATTTTACTGTTTATTTGTTAAATCGTTTATTTGTTTAGTCGAATCGGTTAAACGATTAAACAGTTAACCGATTAAACCTTTAATCTACAAGTTGGTGTCTCCCCGCAATTCCCTGAATTTCCTTCTGGCATCTACAAAATAAATACTATCCTGATGTGCGAAAATTATTTTTTCATACAAAGCTTTTGCCTTATCGGGTTGTTGCAATTGTTTATTGTAAATCTCTGCCGAAAAATACAAAGCTTCGTCAACATAAATTCCGTCGCTGTGATGATCGATAATATCTTGATATTGTGCCAAAGCCAAAGTATTATCTCCCAGTTTTTCATACAATCTGCCCAATCGCAATAAAGTGACAGATTCTATTTGCTTCGCCTGTTCGGGCATAGCCCTCGAGTCCTGTCCTTTGAAACTTTTCAAAATCTGCTGAAACTGAGCAATCGCTTCCTGATTTCTGTTTTGGTACAAAAGATAATCACCTTTTGCAAATTGCTTCAAAGCGGTTTGGGTCGAATCGGCAACGGTATTATCATTAATCAATAAAAAATACTCTAAAGCATCATTGGCAATTAACTGCGTACTGGCTGATTTTAATTCTTTAAATTGTTTCAAGGCCCATTCAAAATCGGTTTTAAAATAACTTGTTTTAGCCGATTTTAAACTCGCTTCATGCGAAAGAACATTGTTCTGCAGATTTTCCTGAATTTGTGAATAATAGAGCAATGCCTGATTGAACTTTTCTTCCGAAAGCAAAATATCAGCCAATTCCATTTTACAGAGTGCCTGATCAAATTGATTCAGCTGCATTTCCATGGCTCGTTTTATAATGGCTTTTCCTTCTGTTGGATTTTTCATTATGAAACTTACAAAATGGGCTTGTTTTAGTTGCAAAGATAGGGTAACCGGTGTTAAACCGTATTGTTTTAATAGTGCGTCAAATTGAGAATTGATAGCTGGAAAGTCTTTTTCCTGCGCTTTTTCCATTCTCATTTGCAATAAATAGCTTTGAGCTTTCACAATCAAATCGACATCGGTGGTGTTTTCCAAAACATAATTCATCACCTCAATGGCTACCTCCTGATTTCTTTCTTCAATGGCCATTTGTCCTAAATTCAGGATATTGTTTAAAGATTCCGGATTTCGTTTATAAATGGCTTTTTCTTGAATAAAGGCTTTTCCGAATTCCTTTTGTTGCATATAAAACCAGCTCAGAAATTGATTCCAAAAAACATCCTGATTTTTTTGCACGCGGACAATCAAGGCTTTTCGAAGGCTTTCGTTGAATTTGGAGTCTTCATCTCTGGACATGTAGCGAGTCAACTGATTTTGGATCATCACTGCCGATTGCTGATTTTCAAAAGCTTCGTCCAAAAAATTGACAATCATTTGATCGGTATTGCCTAATTGCCCATGCAACATCGCTGTTTGATATTTAAAATCATACGTTGGTACCAATTCACCAGCCAGCAGATAGGATTTCAATGCATATTCGAGCAATACCTTCTTTTCAAAAACATTGGCAATACCATATACTTCATTTGGATTTTTTTTAATACGCTCAATTGCCTCATCATAATACTTTTTGGCCTTGGCATCATTTTTCTGTAATTGAAAATTGTATCCTAATTCAATTAAAAGCGTAGCTTGTTTGGTTTTTGTAAATCGATCTTGAATTTCCTTTTCGGCTGCAGGAAACTGAAGCAATTGTTGCATGCAGTCTATTTTTCGCTGAAAATAAAATGGATTCGAAGGCAAACTATTTGATAAATCCTGATAACTGACCAATGCTTTCTCAAAGTCTCCTTTTTCAAAATAATACTGTGCTAATTGCTCGTTTTGGGAGAACACTGCAGTCGAAAAAAGTAAAATTATATACAGAAGTTTTTTTCTCATGATGATCATTTATAAGCCGATCCTTTTATATGTTCTAAAAATTACTCGCGGATAAGCATCAACGTAGCGCTACTTTTTTCTTTTCAATTTACAAAAATACTCCATTTGGAGTTTAAAACCCAATTTTTTGCTAAAGACCTAATTTCATACTCTCGCAGTATAAAAATTAATTAAATTGCGCCCTTTTTAAATTTAATAAAAAAGTATGCCCACAATCTATTCTATCATTCGCAAGACATTTTCATTAATGACAATTAGCAGCTTAGTGTTTTTTTCCAGTTGTTCCAAAGATGACAACGAAACTCAACAACAGCCAACGGAAACAGCTCCTACAAGTAATTTGTCAATTGAACCTACAAACACTTTTGCCTCAATTAAGTTATCTGCTGCTGACTTTGATTACTGGAATTCTCACGGAATTAATACTGCTGAAACTTCCGAAAAATTAAAAACGCTTTGTAAAACTGAACTTTATAGCGTTTTAAAAGATGATTTCGATTTTGTCATTTTCGTTCTCAACAATACTAATTATCCAACAAATATGCCGACTGGCGAATATAGTGCCGTAAAAAATGACACGAAAGGTATTGGCCTTTCTCTTTTTGACAATACTGCCAGTTATGGTTCGGCAGGGAAATTGCAAGGGGTTTATTTTTTATATAAAAACAACATTGACCAAGGACCAATTCTTCACGAAATGACGCACAGATGGGCCAATTGGATTGTACCACAAACCTATGCAGGACATTGGGACAATGTAAATGGTATTTTGAAAAGCGTTGGCAACAATTATGCCGATATTGAACTTTATTTAATGGGACTTATTCCAGCTTCGCAGATCACAGATCCTGAAAGTCTCGCTATTTACAACGACAGCCGATACACTGATAAAATAAGAATTCCTAATAGTACAAATTCTCAAAAATCATTCAATTCTCTGTTGGTTGTACTTACTCCAACGGAATTATCAGAAACTGAAATCAGTAGTTATAAAACTAAAATTGACCACATAACCCGTATCGGAGTTACTCCAATTGGATATCAAAATCTTTCGGAGAAAACCAATGGTAAAGCTACACTTACCATCGGAAACTTAAACACTCATAAAAAATAAAGGGTAATCAAATAGGTTTTCAATTTTACACTATAAAAAAGGTATCCATTGGATACCTTTTTTTTGACATTGTCTATAAATTAATCTATAATATCAAACCCGCAGTATGGACGTAAAACTTCTGGAATTACGATTCCTTCCGGAGTTTGGTAATTTTCTAAAATTCCGGCAAGAACTCTCGGTAAAGCCAATGAACTTCCGTTTAAAGTATGTGCCAATTGATTTTTACCATCCTTATCTTTGAAACGCAATTTCAAACGGTTCGCTTGGAAAGTTTCAAAATTAGATACAGATGAAATTTCCAACCAACGCTCTTGAGCTGTAGAATATACTTCAAAATCATACGTCAAAGCTGAAGCAAAACCCATATCGCCTCCGCAAAGTCTTAAAATACGGTATGGCAATTTCAATTCCTGCAAAATACCTTTCACATGTTCAACCATTCCGTCCAAAGCTTCGTATGATTTCTCCGGATGTTCAACACGAACGATTTCAACTTTATCAAATTGATGCAAACGATTCAAACCGCGGACGTGCGCTCCGTAAGAACCCGCTTCACGACGGAAACAAGGCGTATAGGCAGTTCGCAATACTGGAAACTCATTTTCACTTAAAATTACATCTCTGAAAATGTTCGTCACAGGAACCTCAGCCGTTGGAATTAAATATAAATTATCCGTAGCATCGTGATACATTTGCCCTTCTTTGTCTGGCAATTGTCCCGTTCCATAAGCCGAGGCTTCATTCACAAAATGAGGAACCTGAACTTCCTGATAACCTGCAGCCGTATTTTTATCTAAAAAATAATTAATCAAAGCACGTTGCAAACGAGCTCCTTTTCCTTTATACACAGGAAATCCTGCTCCGGTGATTTTATTTCCTAATTCAAAATCGATGATGTCGTATTGTTTTACCAATTCCCAGTGCGGTTGTGCACCTTCGTGCAAAACTGGAATATCACCTTCTTGAAAAACATTCAGATTATCATCAGCGCTTTTTCCCACAGGAACTATATCTGCAGGAAGATTTGGCAATGTGTACAATTTCTCTGTTAATTCATTGGCCAAAACATCGGCATTTTCAGCTAATGCTTTGCTTTTTTCTTTTAATAAAACCGTTTTTTCTTTCAAGATTGCTGCTTTCGATTTCTCTCCAGCTTTCATCAATTCGCCTATGTCTTTGGATAATTTATTAGATTCGGATAAAGTGTTGTCCAACTCCACTTGTGTTGCGCGACGTTTTTCATCCAATTGTACCACTTCTTCAACAACTTGTCTGACATCCATATTTCTTTTAGCCAAAGCGTTGATTACTTTCTCTTGATTCTCTCTAATAAATGCAATTTGTAACATAGTTTGATTTTTATTACTAAAATATTGGAAGCAAATTTAATGAAATGTTTGCTAACAATCAGACAAAGTTTGTTTTGTGCGTTTATTTTAAATACCGAATTGTATTTTTGATAAGGTGTGAGCCTCCCGAAAAAGAGCTCCACTTCAAACGAAGTTAACTGAACTCCGATAAAAATAAAAACATGGTGAAGTAATCCCTCACGCAGAAAAAAGGTAGTAAGTCAGCAATTTTAGTCCATTACTCATTTACATAGTTATGATTTACTTAAAAAAGCGAAGCGTTCTTATAAAAGTTCCGTTTTACTATGTTTCTATGTGGTTAAAAAACAAAACGTAATCACATTCAACAAGAGCAATCTATCAATTAGAATGATACTAAATTGATTGTATTTGTTAGAATTTTAATATAAAAAAAAGACCTTTAAAATATTTTTCTTTAATTTTACTAAAAACTAGAAATCATGTTACTAAAAAATATCGAAACCGCATTAAATAAGCAAATCCGTATAGAAGCCGAATCTTCTCAAATATATTTATCAATGGCTTGTTGGGCAGAAGTAAACGGATTGGAAGGAATCGCCCAATTTATGTATGCACAGTCAGATGAAGAGCGTTTACACATGCTAAAACTGATTAAGTATGTAAACGAACGTGGCGGTCACGCTCAAATTACTGATTTGAAAGCGCCAAAAACCACTTACGAAACCTTCAAAGGAATGTTTGAAGAATTATACAAACACGAAATTTTTGTTTCGGACTCTATCAATCAGCTGGTGCACATCACTTTTGAAGAGAAAGATTATGCTACTCACAACTTCCTGCAATGGTACGTAGCCGAGCAGATTGAAGAAGAAGCTACAGCCAAATCAATTTTGGACAAAATTAACCTTATCGGTGACGACAAAGGTGGATTGTATCTTTTTGACCGTGACATTCAGCAAGTAGCAGTTGCAAGTGCTGCTGCAAATGGCGGAGCTGCAAAATAGTTAAGATACCTCTTAATAAATACTATCCTCAAAATGCACGAATAGCATTTTGGGGATTTTTTTTGCTCTAAAGTGTTAAAGTTTATTTAGAATAGATAAAAACAATATACATTTGCATTGGTTTTAAATTCTTTATACCAAATTCAAACAGATTCATAACGATAATCCGCAGTTACCTTGAGCAAGAAAGAAAAAGAAAAGGAGAAAAAGGACAAGAAGAAGAAAAAGGATAAAAAAGAAATCCTCAAAAAACTGAAAGCTCTTGAAGGCTGTAAGTCTACCTGCATGTCAAGCTGTAAAGTCCCGTCAAACTGCAAATCCAGCTGTTGTGAAAAATACAAAAAGGGCGAAAAGAAACGCTGTAGCCGCTGTCCAATGTTTGATTTATTAAAAAAATCAGCTTAGTTTTTAAATTAGCAGTTTATATAAACCTAAAGATTATTAGCTTTTCAAAAGATCTTTTTCAAAGAACCGTCGTAATAGTTAATTTATAAATAATGCAAAAGAGTTCCGAAGCTTCGGAACTCTTTTTTTATGCGTAAAATTCAAGCAACTTACCGAAATCTGTTAATTGAACAATATAACCACGCATACAATTACTTCAATGATATAACGTTTGTAAACCGAAACATATTTCGCTATATTTGAGATAAATCAGAATGTTATGCAGACCAAAATCAAGAAAGTAGAGTTAAGAAATCTTAAGATTGAGGATTACAAGGAACTGAAAAAGTCAATGATACAGGCTTATCCCGAAATGGAAAATCCATATTGGAAACAGCCCGACATCGAAAATTTACTTCAATTATTTTCTGAAGGACAAATAGTGATTTTGGCTGACGGAAAAGTGGTGGGCGCTGCATTATCGCTGATTGTTGATGAAATTCTGGTAGATAAAAATCCCAATTATGCCAAAATAACAGGGAATTACACATTCTCTACCCACAATCCGCAGGGAGAAATATTGTATGGAATTGACGTTTTTATCCATCCTGACTACAGAGGACTGCGTCTAGGAAGACGACTGTACGATGCACGAAAAGAGCTCTGTGAAAAGTTAAATCTAAAAGCAATTGTTTTTGCAGGAAGAATTCCGAATTATAAAAAACATGCCGACAAATTAACGCCTAAGAAATATATCGAAAAAGTCAGAAAAAAAGAACTGCACGACCCTGTTCTTAATTTTCAGCTCAGTAATGATTTTCACGTGATGCGGATTATGAAAAATTATCTCGAAGGTGATGCTGATTCCAAAGATTTTGCGGTATTATTGGAATGGAATAATGTCTATTATGATGAAAGTCCGGTATTGATAAATACTACAAAAAGCGTCATACGGCTTGGATTGATTCAATGGCAAATGCGCCAATTATCTAATTTGGATGCTTTATTTGAACAGGCCGAGTTTTTTATCGATGCGGTTTCGGGTTATAAAAGTGATTTTGCACTGTTTCCAGAATTGTTCATAGCACCGCTTATGGCCGATTACAATCATTTATCAGAACCGGAAGCTATTCGAGAACTCGCAAAATACGCGGATCCTATCCGCAAAAAATTTCAGGAATTTGCTATCTCATATAATATCAATATCATTTCGGGAAGCATGCCGTATATAGAAAACGGTAATTTATACAACGTTGGTTTTCTCTGCAAAAGAGATGGAACTTCGGAGATGTATTATAAAATTCATATCACGCCAAACGAAGTACTGCATTGGGGGATGAAAGGCGGTTCGCAATTTAAAACCTTTGATACCGATTGCGGTAAAATCGGAATTATGATTTGTTACGATGTGGAATTTCCTGAGCTTTCGAGGCTTTTGGCCAATGAAGAAATGAATATACTGTTTGTGCCTTTTTTAACTGATACCCAAAGTGGTTACACCAGAGTTAGACATTGTTCGCAAGCGCGCGCCATTGAAAACGAATGTTATGTTGCCATTGCCGGTTGTGTCGGGAATCTTCCGAAAGTAAATAATATGGATATTCAATTTGCGCAAACGGCTGTTTTTACGCCTTCGGATTTTGCTTTTCCAAGTACTGGAATAAAAGCCGAAGCTACTCCAAATACCGAAATGATCCTGATTGTAGATGTAGATTTAAATTTACTAAAAGAACTGCATGAACATGGAAGCGCCCGAATTCTAAAAGACCGAAGAACCGATTTATACGAGATTACAAGAGTAGGGAAGACTTAAAAAAAAGTAGGCAGATTACAGTGTTCAGTATTCAGTTTTTCTGTGATTTGTATTCAGGCTTCGAATCGAACCGATTGTAATAAAAAAAGTGTTCACATTGCGAACACTTTTTTCATGAACAAAATCAATCAGCATTATGAACACTGAGGCCTATTTGCCCAACAGCATAATTTCGCTGGCAACCACTTCGGTGATATAGCGTTTTTCGCCGTTTTTGTCTTCATAGCTTCGGTGAGTTAGTTTTCCCTCTATTCCAATTTGTTTGCCTTTGGTTACGAATTTTTCGATGATTTCGGCAGTTTTTCCCCAAGCAACAACGGGATGCCATTCGGTTTGTTCTACTCTTTCACCCTTGTCGTTTTTGTAAAAATCTTTGGTTGCGATGGACAAGTTGGCAACTTTTTTCCCGCTGTCCAATGTTTTGATTATTGGATCATTCCCTGTGTTTCCGATTAACTGTACTTTGTTTTGCATGGCGTGTAAAATTTAAATGTTAGCGTATATGTTTTTTTATTGTCATTGAAACTGATATTACTTTTAATCTGTTCCGTTTCGACATTGCAAAGATGTGATGGCTTACAAAAGTTATTCGGTTGCTAACTGTTTACTTTCGGTTGTAATTGTTTGTAACCGTTTGTAAATGGATTTTTTTGATTATATTTGAGAAGTAGCGACAAGTTAGGTGGAATTTTAAAAAAACGAGTAATTTACCGACAAAATCCGAATCAAATCTGTATATTAGAAACTTGTAAATAAACCTTTTAGATAAAATTATTATAAATGGAAAAAATCACAGTCAAGGAATTGATAGAGTTTCGCGGAAGAACTTCTGGTAAATTAAAAAACAACTTTGCTTTCAAATTAAAAACTCGTAAACCAAAAGAAAAACTTGACGATGCTAAAGATTCTGGTGGAAATTATTGGGCAATTAGTACAAGTAGCATTTACAATACTTTCAAATCAGGAAAAGATGAATTTTATGATGTAAAAATTGACGACGTACTTTTACGTTTATCTAATACAGAAAGTAAAAAAGATAAAGTAATGTATCAAAGAAATTTAGAGATTCTTAATAATTTTAAAGAATTTGATTTACATCATTTACGCCCTTTAGACATCACTACTTTTGAAACAGTGCATAAAGAGCAGAAAATTATTTCGATTAATAGTCTTCCTATTTATATCAATCCAAGTTTAATCTTTTGTTTCGAGCGAAACGGAAAAAAAGAAATTGGAGCAATTGCATTGATTCCACAATTAGGCGGATTCCAAAAATCTCATTTGGGAATGTTTTGTGAAATGCTTTATAAATTTCTACATAAACATTATTCAAGTGAATTTCAAATTGCAGAAGATTTTTGCATAGCCATTGACACATACAATGCGCAAAAAATAATATATGTAGAATTGTTAACCGGAAAAATTCCGAGATTAATTGATATAACTGTTGATGAATTAAAATCCACATAAAAACATAGTAAAAATGAAAAACTTTTACTGGATAAAAACATATGACAATCACGAAAATTGGTTTGTTGTTGCTTATGATGAATATTTAGCTGAAAGATTTTTCGAAAAAACTGAAGGGTATGATATAGGGCTTTTTGATGCTACGGAAATATGTAATGTAATTTTTGAAGACAATGAAGAAGATGAATATTATCCATCAAATGGAATGTTAATAAAAAATGGATTTGGAATTATCAAAGCAGAAACACCAATGATTGTTTGGAAAGATGGCAAAAAATATTGTCAAGGAGATATTGTCAGTTCTATAATTACAGAAATAAATAATACCAAATTAGGTTTATACATAATTTATACGGACGAAAGTCCAAATTTATATAAAATCGGTATTACAAAAAATATAGACAAAAGAATAAAACAATTTGAAACTGGAAATCCTTTTGAATTCAAATTATTTGATTTTTTTGTAGCTGAAAACTGTAGAGAACTCGAAAATATGATTCATAAAAAATTAGAAAAAAATAAATATAGAAAAGAGTGGTTTCTATTGAATACCGAAGAATTAAAAGATATTGGTAATTTTGCAAGAAATTTTATAGGACTTCCAGACTATCTCGATGAAATAAAATCTCCTCTTTCAAATATCTCACTAAAACAGGAAACAATCAATAATAATATTTCCGATAATGAAATTGATTTACCATTCTAAAAAACTACAGCTAACAGCCGTTCCTACAAGAGATTTGGGCATTTGGCTGAATTTAAAAATGGTTTTGTATTTGTAAAGATTTTGTATAATGGAAAAAACTCGCATCTTTAATCCCAAACCTCTTGTAACGCCAAGACGTTAGCGGATACTTTCAGAAAATAGCAGTAAAATGAGCAATAAAGTTGAAAATGCAATTACAAGATTATGTCGAAATTCCAAAAAAAACAACACAGAAAATTTAGTTCAAATTGAAAATAATATTTTAAAAATAAACCATGAAAGTACTGAACTTTGGGGAACGTTGATATTTATAATTTTTCTAATTATTTTACCAATCGGAATCTTAATTCACCAAATAATATTTAATTTCGATTACCTAACAATTGGATTGTTAATTTTAACTATTTCAATATTAATTTTTCAATTGTTAAAAATCGTAAAAGGAGGTACAAAATTAGAAATAAACACAAATGAAAAATATGTGAAAGTTGAAAATAACCACTTGCTATTCAAAAAAATAATCACAGTTAAGCAATTTAATTTTGATGAAATTTCTAAAACTGAGTTGGTTGAAAAATCTATAAAACATAAATATAGAACAAGTAAATGGTTGAGACTAAACTTAAGTGATAGAAAAGGGAATAAACATATTTTGACCGACTTCAACAGTAATTATCCAAATAGTAGCTTAGCACACGATGTGAAATATTTAATAGATGCAATAATAAGCCAAAGTAAGTAAAAAATAAAAGCATCCGCTACAAGAGATTTGGGTATTAGGCTGAATTTAAAGATGGTTTTGTATTTGTAAAGATTTTGCATAATGGAAAAACTCGCATCTTTAATCCCAAACCTCTTTTAGCACCAGGACGTTAGTAGCCAGTTATAGCCGAAAATACGCTGACGGAAATCATAAGAAATTCAAGCAATTCTTTGTGCTGAAAATTGAAAAGCCAGCGCTGAAGAATTTTAGATTTTTAAGTTGATGTTTAACTGTGAAAACTTGAAGATTGGAATTTGCCAACAGAAATTTGAAATACTAAAAACAGAAAAAAGGATTAAACATAATAACAAATGGATAACAAAACAAAATTCGCATATCTTCCAATTATTATTTGTACGTTTCTATCAACTTCAGCATTGGTATTGTTGTATTTAACTATAAATTCAGCTAAAGCAGGAATTTTTAGTTCTATACTTTTTTTGATATTCGTAATTTATTTTTGGTTAACTGAATTCAGAACAAGAGCACATAAGATAGAAATTCAAAATGAAAAGATCATAATAAGAGAATATTTTGGATTTGGAAAACAAAAGATTTTTGAATTAAAAAATTTAGATGGATTCAATATATCAATTCAACCAAGTAAATCGGGTTCTTATGAATATATTTTTATTCTTCAACAGGGAAAAAGAATCGCTTCAATTTCAGAATTTTATCATAGTAATTATACGAAAATGAAATCTTCAATTGAGAAAAAAATTAAAAATTTAGGGCAAACAGAATACAAGTTCAAATACGAATACAAAGAAATGTTTAAATAGAAACGTGAAAGTTGGAACTTGTCACCAGAAGCGTGAAAAGTTTACGGTTAAATTCGCATTTTCGACAAAAATAACCGGCTACTAACAGCCGTTCCTACAAGAGATTTGGGCATTAGGCTGAATTCTACATATTCGTACCAAATTGACTCCTTAAGCTAACGATGGCGTGACTTAAAAAATTGTAAATTAGATCTGCTCTTTGTAAGGCCGATTTTTAAACT
>Ga0308157_10000485_pt1 | contig 131351 bp, 134 predicted proteins | sample PhyBR1_FD_201035 | JGI IMG/M metagenome (GOLD analysis project Ga0308157, IMG submission 201035) | Phyllosphere microbial communities from UC Gill Tract Community Farm, Albany, California, United States - DLSLB.R1 | ecosystem: Host-associated > Plants > Phyllosphere > Unclassified | place... | reverse complement strand
AGGTTGGCCGAGGTCGCGCGACGAGCCTTGTCGCGCGGCAGCAGGTAGTTACGAGCGAAGCCGTCCTTGACGGTGACGACGTCGCCGATGGCGCCGAGGTTCTCGACGCGTTCCAGCAGAACGACCTTCATCTTACTTCACCACGTACGGCAGGAGGGCCAGGTAGCGAGCGCGCTTGATGGCCTTGGCCAGTTCGCGTTGCTTCTTGGCGGAAACGGCGGTGATGCGCGAAGGCACGATCTTGCCGCGTTCGGAAACGTAACGCTGCAGCAGCTTCACGTCCTTGTAGTCGATCTTCGGCGCATTGGCGCCCGAGAACGGGCAGACCTTGCGGCGACGGTAGAAGGGACGACGGCCGGCCGAGCCGGAGCCGGCCGGGGCGCCCGGGATGGGAGCGGTGGTGTCGGTCATGATCCGGTTCCTTATTCCGAAGCCGCAGCTTCGTCGGTGCGCGCGGGGCGATCGCGATCGCGCTCACGTTCACGACGGGCCAGCAGGGGCGACAGTTCCAGGTCGAGTTCCTCGACGCGGACGGTCAGCCAACGCAGGACGTCTTCATTCAGCGACAGCTGACGCTCGACTTCGGCCACGGCGGCAGCCGGGGCGTCGATGGCGAGCAGGGAATAGTGAGCCTTGCGGTTCTTCTTGACCCGGTAGGTCAGGTTGCGCAGACCCCAGTACTCGATCTTGGCGACGGAACCGCCGCCTTCTTCGATCAGAGCCTTGATGGTGTCGTTCAGCGCTTCGGCCTGTTGCGCCGAGATATCCTGGCGCGTCATGACCGTGTGCTCGTAAAGAGCCATGCGGTAGTCTCCCTTGTGGGCGTCGGCGCGAGACGGACCGGGTTAAAGTCCAATCCCACGATGGCTCCTGAAGCGGCGGCCGGGATGACTTCCCGAACCCTTTGGCGTTCCGCAACAGGACCGAAGCCCTGGAAAGGCGGCGCGTATAGGCGAAAAAGCCCGCCAGAGCAAGGACAGAGCATGGCTGGCTGGCCTGCATTGCCAAGCAGGGCCGAAGCAGGGGAGGGTTTTTGCCTGATCGGAGACGCCGCATGACCTCGACCGAGCCGCACGCCGCCCTGAAGAGGCGCTGGTCCCTGATCGGGCCGGGCATTGTCGTGGCGGCCACCGGGGTGGGAGCGGGCGACCTGGTGGCGACCCTGATCGCCGGCTCGCGCTTTGGCTACGCCCTTTTGTGGGCGGCCATCATCGGCACGGTGCTGAAGATCGCCCTGGCCGAGGCGGTAGGGCGGTGGACCCTGGCCAGCGAGCGCAGCATCTTTGACGGCTGGTCCAGCCTGGGGCGGGGGCTGCTGCCCGGCGCCGTTGGCGGGCGGCTGAACTGGGCCGGGCTCTATTTCGGCCTCTATGTCGTCATCTGGGGCTTCGTCTATGGCGCGGCGGCCATGACGGCGACGGCCCTGCCGCTGGCGACGCTGTTCCCGGTGCTGGACCTGAAGGCCTGGGGGATGCTGAGCGGCGTCGTCGGGCTGCTCTTCGTCTGGTTCGGCGGATACGGCCTGTTCGAGAAGGTGATGACGGCCTGTGTGGGCGTGATGTTCGTCACCGTGGTCGGTCTGGCGGTGCTCGTGACGCCTGACATTCCGGCCCTGCTGAGCGGGCTGTGGCCGAGCCTGCCGCAGGGATCGGTCTTCTATACCCTGGGCCTGATCGGCGGGGTGGGCGGAACCATCACCATGGCGGCCTATGGCTATTGGCTGAACGCCAAGGGCTGGCATGGGCCGGGCTGGATGTCGGTGATGCGGCTGGACAACCGGGTAGCCTATCTGGTCACGGGCGTCTTTGTGGTGGCCATGCTGATCGTCGGGGCGGAACTGCTGCACGCGGCGGGCATCGCCTTGCAGGGCGGAGACCGGGGGCTGCTGGACTTGGATCAGGTGCTGCGCGAGCGGTTCGGGCGGCCGATCTCCATCCTCTTCCTGGTCGGCTTCTGGGCCACCAGCTTCTCCAGCCTGCTGGGCGTGTGGCAGGGCGTCAGCCTGATGTTCGCCGACTTCACCACCCATGTTCGGGGCAGGGCGGGCGATAAGGCCGTGCGCGGCGACAAGAGCCGGGCGTTTCGCGCCTATGCCCTGTGGCTGACCTTTCCGCCCATGGCCCTGCTGTTCATGGAGCGGCCGTTCGGCCTGATCGTGGCCTATGGCGTGCTGGGCAGCCTGTTCATGCCCTTTCTGGCAGGCACCCTGTTGTGGCTGTTGAACAGCGACCGGGTGCCGAGGGAATGGCGCAGTCGAGGGCTTTCCAACGCCTTGCTGGCGGCGGCGGCGATCCTGTTCGCCGTGTTGGCGGGCAAGGAGTTGATCGGCTTGATCCCGCTGTAGGCGGCGCAATCCTCGCAGGAGTTTCACAAAAGCCCCGGCGAACCGTTGCAATGGGCCTCTAGGTCCTGGCCCCAGACCATCGGGTTTGGGGAAACCATCATGAAGCTGTCCGCCGCCTGTCTGAGCGCCGCCGCCCTGTTCGCCGCGACGTCGTCGATGGCCCAGGTCGTCGCCCCGCCGGATCCCGATCCGATGCCGGCGCCGCTGCATGCGCTGAACGGACGCTGGGCCGCCAAGGGCTGGGCCGACCGCATCGTGCTGAGTCCCGCCGCAGACGCCGCGCGCGGCGCGGGCGTGGCCTGGCGCACCGACACCCGCCAAGCCGCTGCCGAAGCTCAGATCGCCGAGGAGATCGATGGTCCTCTGCTGGGCTATACCGCTCGCACCGTGACCGGGGCGACGGCGCCGATCGAGAATGAGAACGGTCAGGCCCTCTATCATCAGGTCCGCTTCGACGGCCTGAAGCCCGACACCCGCTATGTCTATCGCGTGCGCGCCGCCGACGGCTGGAGCGAATGGCTGCCGTTCCGCACGGCCAAGGCGGAGTTCGCGCCCTTCCGCTTCATCTATCTGGGCGACACCCAGAACGACATCCTCGAGATCGGCTCGCGCGTGATCCGCTCGGCCTTCAAGGAGGCGGGGCCAGCGGCCTTGGTCGTTCACGCCGGCGATCTGGTGGCGCAGCGCGAAACCAAGGTTCACGACGACGAGTGGGGCGAATGGACCGAGGCCGGCGGTCGCGCCTTCGCCATGACGCCGCAGCTGCCGGCCACCGGCAACCATGAATATGTCGACCACATCCTGCCCGACGGCGAGGAATCGCGCGTGCTGGGTCCGCATTGGGCCCTGCAGTTCGCTCTGCCGGACAACGGCGCCGAAGGTGTCAAAGCGACCAGCTATTTCGTCGACTATCAGGGCGTGCGCTTCATCGTTCTGGACGGCACGGCGGCGCTGGATCTGGGCGGGCTGGAAGCCCAGACGCGCTGGCTGGACGCGACCCTGGCCAGCAGTCCCGCGCGCTGGAACGTCGCCCTGTTCCATCAGCCCATCTACACCTGCGCCCGGCCGCAGGACACGGAAGAGCTAAAGGCGGCGTGGAAGCCGATCTTCGACGCCCGCAACATCGACCTGGTGCTGCAAGGCCATGACCATTGCTACGGCCGCGTCTCCAATGCGGCGGGGGCCGAGGCCTCGCGCGCCGACAGCGCGGCGGGGCGTCCCCAGGGGCCGGTCTATGTCGTCTCGGTCACCGGGTCCAAGATGTACGGGCTGAACGACCGGGCGGACACCCAGCCGGTGCGCGCGGCCGAGAACACCGAGCTGTATCAGCTGATCGACGTCGAGGCGGATCGTCTGTCGTTCCGTGCCTTCACCGCCACGGGGCAGCTCTACGACGCCTTCACGCTGACGCGGGGCGCGGATGGTCGCAATCGGCTGATGGAAAGTGATCAGAGCCTTCTGGCCCTGCGTCGTTGCGACGGCGCGGCGGGGCCGGACAACCGTCCCTGCACCGCTGAAATCAAGGACTGAAGTCGGGCGATCCGCCGTTCTTCTTGCCGTAGGGGAGGGTTTCGCCTACGCCTCGGCGCCTTGAATCAACGGACCACGGATCGTTCCTCTATGACCCTCGCGCTTCTCTTCCCCGGTCAGGGCAGCCAGAGCGTCGGCATGGGCGCAGCTCTCGCCGAGGCCTTCGCCAGCGCACGCGACGTCTTCGCCGAGGTCGACGACGCGCTGAACCAGAAGCTGTTCGACCTGATGCGCGAAGGGCCGGAAGACCAACTGACCCTGACCGAGAACGCCCAGCCGGCCCTGATGGCCGTGTCGGTCGCGGCGGCGCGGGTGCTGAAGGCCGAGTTCGGCGTGGACGTGACCAAGGCCGGCTTCGTCGCCGGTCACTCGCTGGGCGAATACTCGGCTCTGGCGGCGGTCGGGGCGATCAGCCTGTCGGACACGGCGCGCCTGCTGAAGCTGCGCGGTCAGGCCATGCAGCGCGCCGTGCCGGTGGGCAAGGGCGCGATGGCCTCGCTGATCGGTCCGAAGACGGATCTGGCTCTGGCCGAAGCAGCGGCCAAGGCCGGCTCGGAAGTCGGCGTCTGCGTCGTCGCTAACGACAACAACAACGGCAACGTCGTGATCTCGGGCGACAAGGCCGCCGTGGACCGCGCCATCGAGAAGGCCAAGGAACTGGGCGCGCGCGCCATTCCGCTGAACGTCTCGGCGCCCTTCCATTGCCCGCTGATGCAGCCCGCAGCCGACGAGATGGCTGACGCCCTGGCGGATGCGAAGATCATCGCGCCGTCGGTCGCCGTGGTGGCCAACGTCACGGCGCGCCCGGAAACGGACGCCGAGGTGATCCGCCGCCTGCTGGTCGAGCAGGTCACGGGCCGCGTGCGTTGGCGCGAGAGCATGGAGTGGATGGCCACGGAGGGCGGCGTGACCCGCTTTGCCGAGATCGGCTCGGGCAAGGTCCTGACCGGCATGGCCAAGCGTATCGCGCCGGACGCTGAGAGCCTGGCGCTGAATACGCCGGAAGACCTCGAAGCGTTCGCGAAAAGCCTTTGATCCTTCTCCCCTTGCGGGAGAAGGTGGATCGCGTAGCGAGACGGATGAGGGGTTTCACGGACGGGTCCGGCAAAGCCTCTCGTGATTTATTTATAATGGCGGGGTCTGTGCGACCCCTCATCCGGCCCTTCGGGCCACCTTCTCCCGCAAGGGGAGAAGGAAAAGGAGATTTCAATGTTCAACCTTTCGGGAAAGATCGCCCTGGTGACCGGCGCGACCGGCGGCATCGGCGGGGCCATTGCGCGCTCGCTGCACGCCCAGGGCGCGACGGTGGTGCTGTCGGGCACGCGCGAGGCGGTTCTGGCCGATCTGGCCAAGGAGCTGGGAGAGCGCGCCCACTTCGCCACCGCCAACCTGTCGGACCCCGAGTCGGTCGATAATCTGGTCGCCGCGGCCGAAGCCGCTGCTGGCGGTCCGCTGGACATCCTGGTCGCCAATGCCGGCATCACCAAGGACGGCCTGCTGATGCGGATGAAGGACGAGGACTTCCAGTCCGTTATCCAGATCAACCTGGAGAGCTATTTCCGTCTGACCCGCGCTGCGGTGAAGGGGATGATGAAGCGTCGTTCGGGCCGCATCATCGGCGTGACCTCGGTGGTCGGCGTGACCGGCAACCCGGGCCAGACCAACTATTCGGCGTCCAAGGCCGGCATGATCGGCTTCTCCAAGTCGCTGGCCCAGGAAGTCGGTTCGCGCGGGATCACGGTGAATTGCATCGCGCCGGGCTTCATCGCCTCGCCGATGACCGACGTGCTGAACGATCAGCAGCGCGAGGCCATCCTGACCAAGATTCCGTCGGGCCGTCTGGGCACGGGCGACGAAATCGCCGCCGCCGCCGTCTATCTATCGTCGGACGAAGCCGCCTATGTGACGGGGCAAACCCTGCACGTGAACGGCGGCATGGCGATGATCTAAGGCGTTGCGCGTCGCGATCACGACGCGCAACAATCTATTTCCCGCCCCGATGGCTGTGCTAAAGGGCGGGAACGCTTCGCGGCGGTGAGTCCCTTAGGGTCTTGCTTCCAAGGGGCTGCCGTGACACGGCGAACACTGAGACCCCGCCTTCACGGCGACCAACAAACAGGCAGAGAGACACTCATGTCCGACACCCTCGAACGCGTCCGCAAGATCGTTATCGACCACCTGGACGCCGATCCGGACAAGGTCACGGAAAAGGCTTCCTTCATCGACGACCTGGGCGCCGACTCGCTCGACAACGTCGAACTGGTCATGGCCTTTGAAGAAGAATTCGACGTCGAGATCCCGGATGACGCCGCTGAGCACATCCAGACCGTCGGCGACGCTGTGAAGTTCATCGACGAGAAGCTGGCTGGTTAATCCAGCTGCGATCCGTCGCACTTCCTAAGTGATGGCCGCCGTGGCGGGCCCCTAGCGGGACCGTCCGGCGGCCATTATTGTTTTTGGTCACGATTCTGCAGTCCAAGGAGCGCGAACCATGCGCCGCGTCGTCATCACGGGCCTCGGCCTTGTCACTCCGCTCGGCACGGGCGTGGAACACGTCTGGAAAGGCATCGTCGAGGGCCGCTCGGGCATCGGTCCGATCACCTGCTTCGACACCGAGGGCTATGGCTGCACCATCGCCGGTGAAGTGCCGTCCGTGGACGGCCGCGGGCGCGGCGCGCCGGACCAACCGGGCGTCTTCGATCCCGATCAGGTGATGTCGGCCAAGGACCGCAAGCGCGTCGACGACTTCATCCTCTACGCCATCGCCGCCGCCGACGAGGCCCTGGCCGACGCGAACTGGAAGCCGGAAACCGAGGACGACAAGGAAGCCACCGGCGTCATGGTCGGCTCCGGTATTGGCGGCCTGGGCCCCATCGCCGACACGGCCATCGTGCTGAAGGAACAGGGCGTCCGCCGCGTCAGCCCCTTTTTCATCCCTTCGGCCCTGATCAATCTGGCCTCGGGCCAGATCTCGATCCGCCACGGCCTGAAGGGGCCGAACCACTCGGTCGTCACCGCCTGCGCCACCGGCGCCCACGCCATCGGCGATGCGGCCCGCATGATCGCCCTGGGCGACGCCGAGGTCATGGTGGCGGGCGGCGCCGAAAGCTCGGTCGTGCCGATCGGCATCGCCGGCTTCCTGGCCTGCAAGGCCCTGTGCACCGCCTACAACGACACACCTGAAAAGGCCTCGCGTCCCTATGATCGCGGCCACGCTGGCTTCATCATGGGCGAGGGCGCCGGCATCATGGTGCTGGAGGAATACGAACACGCCAAGGCGCGGGGCGCCAAGATCTATGCCGAGGTCGTGGGCTACGGCATGAGCGGCGACGCCTATCATATCACCGCTCCGTCGGAAGACGGCGACGGCGGTCTGCGGGCCATGAAGATGGCGCTGAAGCGCGCCGGGATGGAGCCGTCGGACCTTGACTACGTCAACGCCCACGGCACCTCGACCATGGCCGACTGGATCGAGCTGCGCGCCATCGAGCGTCTGGTGGGCGATCACGCCAAGGACGTCGCGGTGTCCTCGACCAAGTCGATGACGGGTCACCTGCTGGGCGCCGCCGGGGCCATCGAGAGCATCTTCTCCGTCCTGGCCATCCGCGATCAGGTCGCCCCGCCGACCATCAACCTGGACGACCCCGAGCACGAGACGGCCATCGACCTGGTCCCGCACAAGGGCAAGCCGATGAAGATCGACGTCGCCATGTCCAACAGCTTCGGCTTCGGCGGCACCAATGCGGCCGTGATCTTCAAGAAGGTCGACTGATTTGGCCAAGGCTCCGTCGCGCCGCACCTCGAAGGTTCGCATCCCCAAGAATCGCGTGCCGAAGCGGGGCGGCGGAGCACCCAAATCCAGCCTCGGCGTCGGTCTGATCACCGCCGCCGGGACGTTGGGCCTGTTCGTGGTCGCGGCCCTGATCGCCTTGTGGGCGGTCTATTGGGGACCGGGACCGAAGGCGGTCGAGGGTGAAGCGACCGTCGTCACCCTTCCGGCCGGCGCGGGCGTGCCGGCGATTGCGGCGAGCCTGAAATCGGCGGGCGTGATCCGTTCGACCGACTTGTTCCGCGCCGCCGTCAGCCTGAGCGGCGCCGATCGCAAGATCCGCGCGGGCGAGTATGAGGTGCCCTCGGGCGCCTCCCTATCCACCGTGGTCGGCCTGTTAGTCGACGGCAAGGCGGTGCGTCACTACGTGACCCTGCCGGAGGGCTGGTCCTCGGCCCAGGCGGTCGACATCCTGATGAAGCAGCCGGTCCTGACCGGCGAGGTCGAGGTCCCCGCCGAAGGCACCCTGTGGCCTGACACCTATGAGGTAGCGCGCGGCGAGACCCGCGCCTCGGTCGTGGCGCGGATGCAGCGCGCCGCCAAGACCAAGCTGGCCGCCCTGTGGGCCTCGCGCTCGCCCAACACCATCGTCACGACGCCGGAAGAAGCCATGGTCCTGGCCTCCATCGTCGAGAAGGAGACGGGTCTGGCCTCAGAACGGCCCGAGGTGGCGGCGGTTTTCACCAACCGACTGCGGCTGGGGATGCGGCTGGAGAGCGATCCGACCATCGTCTATGGCGTGACCAAGGGCCGTCCGCTGGGCCGGGGCATCCGCGCCTCGGAACTGCGCGCCCAGACGCCGTGGAACACCTATCTGATCGACGGCCTGCCGCCGACGCCCATCGCCAATCCAGGCGAGGAGGCGCTGAAGGCGGTGCTGAACCCGCCGCGTTCGGAATATGTCTTCTTCGTCGCTGATGGCACCGGCGGACATGTTTTCGCCCGGACCTATCCCGAGCACCTGCTGAACGTGGCGCGCTGGCGCGAGATCGAACGACGCAAGGCGGGTCTGCCGCCGGGCCAGGCCGCCTCGGTTCCCGGCGCGGCGGCGACGCCGATGGGCGAGTCGGCGGCCTCGCCCGTGGTCATCCCGCCGGGCGCCAAGGTCATCTCCGTGCCGACGGCGGTTCCGCAATGAGCAGGATTTCGGGCATGACCGGCTTCGGCCGGGCCGACGGGGCGCTGGACGGCTGGACCTGGACGGTTGAGGCGCGCTCGGTCAACGGGCGCTCGCTGGAGGTCCGCTATCGCGGGCCGGGCGGCTTCGAGAATCTGGAACGGCTGACCAAGGCGACGGCGCAGGCGCGTCTGAACCGGGGTCAGGTGACGCTGGGCGTTCAAGCCAAGCGGGCCGAGGGCAATGAGCCCGCCCCGCGCGTCAATGAGGCGGTGCTGGCGACCTATCTGAAGCTGGCGAACCAGTTGGCGGAGGAGGGGGCGGTTCCGCCCTCGGCCGACGGTCTGTTGGCCCTGCGCGGCGTCATCGAGGTGGCCGAGGCGGTCGAGGACCCTGAAGGCCAGGCCGCGGTCGAAGCCGCTATCGCCGTCACCATCGAACAGGCGCTGGACGCGCTGAAGCAGTCGCGTCAGCGCGAGGGCGAGCAGCTGACGCCGGTCATCCACGACTTCGTCGGGACGATCGAGGCCCTGGTCGCGCGCGCCGAGCTGGAGGCCTCAAGTCAGACGGAGGCGATCCGCGAACGCTTCACCCGCCGGATCAGCGAACTGGCCCCCGACGCGCCGGGTCTGGACGAGCGGATTTTCCTTGAAGCCGCCGCCCTGGCGACCAAGGCCGACGTGCGCGAGGAACTGGATCGCCTGACCGCCCACGTCGCCTCGGCCCGCACACTGTTGCAGCAACCCCCCGCCGGGCGAAAACTTGACTTCCTGATGCAGGAATTCATGCGTGAAGCGAACACGCTCTGCTCGAAATCCGCTACCACGCCGCTCACCGGAATCGGCCTCGAACTGAAGGCCGTCATCGAGCAGCTTCGAGAACAAGTTCAGAATGTCGAATAACCGCACCCCCCGCCGTGGCGTCCTGCTGATCGTGGCCAGTCCGTCGGGGGCCGGGAAGACGTCGCTGTGCCGCCGCCTGATGGCCGACCACAAGGGGTTGGAGTTGTCGGTGTCGATGACCACGCGCGGCATCCGTCCCGGCGAGGTGGACGGCCGCGACTATCACTTCGTCACCCACGAGGAATTCCAGCGCCTGATCGACGGCGACGCCTTCCTGGAATGGGCCGACGTGCACGGCAACCGCTATGGCTCGCCGCGGGCGCCCGTGGACCGCGCCCTGGCCGAGGGCCGCGACGTCCTGTTCGACATCGACTGGCAGGGCGCCCGCGACGTGGCCGAGAAATGCCCCGGCGACGCCGTGCGCGTCTTCGTCATGCCGCCCAGCCTGGAAGAACTGCGCCGCCGTCTGGTGACGCGCTCGCAGGACGCCGAGGACGTGATCGAGCGCCGCGTCGCCAACGCCAAGGGCGAGATCGAGCACTGCGACGAGTTCGACTACGTCCTGGTCAACGAGGACTTCGACCGCTCCTACGCCGAGCTGGCCCACATCTATCACGCCGAGCGCAGCCGCCGTCACCGCAACCTGTGGGTCGACGCCTACAAGAGCGCCCTGATGAAGGAAGTGGTCTGACCGCCTAGCGGAAGACCACTCGCACGCCGGGTTTGACCCGCGACGCCAGTTGTTCGGCGTCCCAGTTGGTCAGGCGCACGCAGCCGCTGGAGAAGGTCTTGCCGACTTTTGACGGGTCCGGCGTGCCGTGGATGCCATAGGTGTCGCGCGACAGGTCGATCCACACCGAGCCAACCGGATTGTTCGGTCCCGGCGGCACGATGACCTTGCGGTCGCCCCGATCATAGCTGACCCGGTCGGGGTCATAGGTGTAGTTGGGCTCGGGCGCGACGCCGACGACGGTGAGGTCGCCGGAGGGCGCGGGGCGGGCCGAACTGCCGATGGTGGCCGGATAGAAGGCCAGCAACTTGTCATTGGCGTCATAGGCGCGGACCGAGCGTTCGGTCTTGTCCACCACGATGCGGGCCACGTCGCCGGTCAGGTCGGTCTGGGCGACGGCGGCGACGATGATGGTCTGGCCCGCCTTGCCGAAGTTGACGCCGGGATTGAGGGCGCGCAGCAGACCCTCGGTCATGTGGAACTTTTCGGCCAAGGCTTCCAGTGGGGTGGCGTAGCCGACGGTCTCCAACTTCGACATGGTCTGAAGGTCGGACGGGACCTGACCGATGAAGGGCCCGGTCAGGTCGGCGGCGGTGATGACGTAGTCGGCCAGAACCTTGCCCGCGTCGCCCGCCGTCAGACGTCGGAAGACCTCAGCGTCCAGAACGCCGTCCTCGGGCAGGCCGGCGGCCTTTTCAAACGCGGCGATGGCCTGGCGCGTATTGTCGCCGCCCAGGCCGTCGATGACGCCGGGCGAGAAGTTGGCGCGGTCCAGCAGGATCTGGGCGCGGGCGATGGCGGGGTCGGGTGCGGCAGGAGTCGTCGGGCTGTTGGCTGCCGAAGGGGTGGCCTCGAACACCGCCGCCTCGATGGCCTCTCGCGTCAGGGCGGGAGCCGTCGTGACAGCGGATGGCTGTTCGGGCTTTGGCGTCTCGGCGGGTGATCCGCAGGCGGCCAGGGCGACCAAGGCGAGAGGCAGGGCCACAGAGGCGGCGAGACGCGATTTCAGCATGAAAGCTCCGAAGGTTTCGGGGCTTGTCGAACGTCCCTAAACGCTGAGGCGTTCCTCGGCAGCCGCCGTTCGCGCCGCGAAGAAGGGCTTGATGCGGCTCAGGGCGTCCTCGACCTGTGGCGTCGAGACGGCGAAGCTGAAGCGGATGAAGCGGTGGCCGTTGACCGGATCGAAGTCGACGCCTGGGGCGGTCGCCACGCCGGTTTCGCGCAACAGGGCCTCGCAGAAGCCGATGCTGTCGTCGGTCAGGTGGCCGATGTCGGCGTAGATGTAGAAGGCGCCGTCCGGCGGGGCGATGGAGCGCAGGCCCATGGCCGGCAGGGCGTCTAGCATCAGGGTGCGGTTGGCGCGGTAGACGTCGATATTGGCCTCCAACTCCTCCTCCTCGTCCATGGCGATCAGGCCGGCTTGCTGGCTGAGCGTGGCGGGCGTCAGGAACATGTTGCCGACGCGGGCGCGGGCCTGCGGCACCTCGGCCTCGGGCAGGATCAGCCAGCCCAGACGCCAGCCGGCCATGCTCCAGTATTTGGAGAAGCTGTTGACGATCAAGGCGTTCGGCTCGAACTGCAGCATCGATGGCGTCGGGCCGGTGTAGGACAGGCCGTGGTAGATCTCGTCCGAGATGACCGAGATGTTCCGCTCGCGGCAGACCTCGGCGATGGCCTTCAGTTCGTCCTCGGGGATGATGGTGCCGGTCGGATTGGCGGGGCTGGCGATGATGACGCCGGCAGGGGCCGGGTGCAGCGCGCGCAGGGCCTCGGCGGTCAGCTGGAAGCGCACCTCGGGGCCGCAGTCGATCTCGACCGGCTCCATGTGCAGGGCCTTCAGCGTGTTGCGATAGGCGACATAGCCGGGGCGGGCGATGGCCACTCGGTCACCGGGCTGGAAGCGCATCATCAGGGCCAGCACCAGGGCGGGGGAGGCGCCGGCGGTCATGACCACTCGCTCGGGATCGACGGTGACGCCGTAGCGGTCGTCGTAAAGCTTGGCGATGCGGGCCCGCAGGGCCGGACTTTCCCAGTAGCCGCCGGGCTCGCTGTCGAGAATGCGGTGCGCCTGGGCGATGGCGGCGGCGGGGGCGCCGGTCGAGGGCTGGCCGAACTCCATGTGGATGATGGAGCGGCCCTGGGCCTTCAACTCATGGGCCAGGCGGCTGACGCTGATAGCGCGGAAGGGGTCGATTTCAACAGGCATTGCGGCGGTCACTTCAGGGCGTCGGCCAGGCGGAGGAAGCCGGCGATGTCGATGACTTCGGCGCGGGCGTCGGGCTCGATGCCGGCGGCCTCGCACAGGGCGGCCCCGCCGAGCTGTTTCAGGCTGGAGCGCAGCATCTTGCGGCGCTGGCCGAAGGCGGCGGCGGTGACGCGTTCCAGCTTCTTCAGCCGTTCCGGCGACGGGCGGTCAGCCAGCGGCACCACATGCACGACCGCCGAGGCGACCTTGGGCGGCGGGGTGAAGGCGGCGGCGGGCAGGTGCATGACGATGCGGGCCTCGGCCACGGCCTGGGTAATGACGGCCAGACGGCCATAGGCATCATCGCCGGGGGCGGCGACGATGCGCTCGGCCACTTCCTTCTGGAACATCAGGGTGAGGGCGCAGGGCTGCCAGGGACCGGTCAGCCACTTGATCAGCAACGGCGTGCCGACATTGTAGGGCAGGTTGGACACCAGATGGGCCGGACCCTCGACCAACTGGTTCTCGCGCACGTTCAGGGCGTCGCCCTCGACGATGGTCAGGCGGCCGGAGCCGTCGTCCAGTTCGCTGAGCAGGGGGATGAAGCGCGGGTCCTTCTCGACCAGAACCACCTTGCCGGCGTCACTTTCCAGAATGGCGCGGGTCAGGCCGCCGGGGCCGGGACCGACCTCGATCACGGCGCGGCCCTCGAAGGGACCGGCATAGCGGACGATCTTGCGCGTCACATTGAGGTCCAGCAGGAAGTGCTGGCCGAAGCTCTTCTTGGCCAGCAGGCCGTGGGCGTCGAGCGTTTCGCGAAGGGAAGGAAGGTCCGTCATACGGACGCCTTAGCGCGTGGCGCGCGCCGCCGCCATCTCTGAAGCCAGACGCACGGCGGCGATGAAGCTGTCGGCGCGGGCGATCCCCTTGCCGGCGATGTCGAAGCCGGTGCCGTGATCGGGCGAGGTGCGGACGATGGGCAGACCGAGCGTGGCGTTGACCCCGCCCCAGAAGTCCAGCGTCTTGACCGGGATCAGGGCCTGGTCGTGATAGAGGCAGACCGTCGCGTCGTAACGCGCGCGCGCCTCGTCGTGGAACAGGGTGTCGGCGGGCAGGGGATCGGTGATGTTGAGCCCCTCGGCGCGCAGGGCGGTGGCGGCGGGACGTAGCACCTCGACCTCCTGCAGGCCGATGGAGCCGCCTTCGCCCGCGTGGGGGTTCAGGGCGGCCAGGGCCAGACGCGGGGCCGCAATGCCGAAATCGCGCTTCATCGACTCATGGACGACGCGGGCGACGCGCATGACGCGGTCGGTCGTGATCAACTCCGGCAGTTGATCAATAGGGACGTGGATCGTCACCAGACAGGCGCGCAGGTCCTTGGCGGTCAGCATCATGACCGGGCCGCGCGTGCCGTTAAAGGGCATGTCGGCAGTCAGTTCAGCGATGAACTCGGTGTGGCCAGGGAAGCGGAAGCCGGACGCATACATGGGCGCCTTGGCGATGGGGGCCGTAACGATCCCGCAGGCCTCGCCCGAGAGATTCAGGTCGACCGCCCGCTCGATCCAGTCGGCCACGGCGGGGGCGTTCAGGGGATCGGGCTGGCCCGGCGTCACCGGCGCGGGGGCCGGTGCGTGCAGGACCGGGATGGCGCGGCCAAAGACGGCGGCGGCGTCGGACGGGCTGAAGACCTGTTCGACCGGCGCGCCATGAGCGGCCAGGACGTCAGCGTCGCCGATGACGGCGAAGGGAACGACGGGGGCCAGGGGGCCGGGCCGCGTGGCCAGGACGGACCAGGCGCGCGCGATGATCTCCGGCCCCACGCCGGCGGGGTCGCCCATCGTGACGATGAGCGGCCGGACGGTCATTACTGCTTGATCTCGATCAGAGCGTCGGCCCGCAGGTCGCGCAGATAGCGGCGGCCCAGCATGGCGTAGTTCTGATTCTGCAGGCGGGATTCGACCTGTTGGGCCGAGGGGGCCTCGGGGCCGCCGAGGCGGCGACCGCAAACGGCCAGCAGGTGAACGCCCAGCGGGCTGCGCACGGCGCTGCTGACCGAGCCGATCTCGGCCGAACGGGCGACCTGTTGGAACTGCGGCAGCAGGTTGGCCACGTCGCTTTCGCCCAGGTCGGCGCCCAGCATGCCTTGCTCGGCACGGGCGCGTTCCAGGATGTTGTCGCAGGTCAGGCTGCCGCGCAGGGCTTCCAGGCGCTGGGTCGCAGCGGTGACTTCGGCTTCCGTGGCGGTTTCCGGCAACTCGATCATGACCTGCTTCATCTGAACCAGGCTGGTGGCCGCGCCGGAGCGCTTGTCTCGCATGTAGAGGATGTAGACGCCGCCATCGACGGGGATGGGGTTCGACAACTGGCCGACAGCGAGGGACTCCATGGCGGTTTCCAGCGCCGGCTGGATCGTGCCCTGGACCACCCATCCGGCGTCGCCGCCGCGCGCCGCTGACGGGGCGGCCGAGAACTGACGGGCGACGGCCATGAAGGGCGCGCCCTGGACCATCTGTTGCACCAGTTGGCGCGCCCCGTTCAAGGCTTCCTGCATGCCGCCGACACGGCTGGCTTCAAGATAGATCTCGCCGACCAGATACTGGGGCTTGGTGGCGGCCTCGGTCAGTTGGCGCATGGCCTGATCGACCTGGGTGCGGCTGACCTTGGCGCGGTCGCGGAAACGTCCGCCGACCAGGTCGCGCCAGCCGATCTCGGTGCGCAACTGTTCGCGGAAGGGCTGAGGACGGATGCCGCCTTGTTCCAGGAAGGCCATGTAGTTCTGCGGAGTCGTGCCGGCTTCGCGGGCCATGCCGGCGATCTCCTGATCGACCTCCTGATCGCTGATCTTCAGCGACTCGAACTTGGCGATCTCGGCGTCCTGAAGGTGTTTCTCGATCAGATCGTTGAGCGCCTGTTGCTGAATGGCGGCGATGTTCTCTTCGGTGGGCTGAATCTGAGACATGGCCATGATGACCAGCATGCGTTGGCGCAGGTCGTAGCCGGTGATGATGCGGTCGTTGACCGTGGCGATGATGCCGTCGGCCAGACGAAACTGCGGCGCTGCGGTCGCGCGTTGGGGCGCGTCCTCTGCGGCCGGGTTCAGGGTTCCCGCGGCCGAGGCCGGTTGGGTGGGCGTCGTCTGCGCGGCGGACTGACCGACAGCCGAACCGGCGATGAGGGCGGCCATGGCCACGCCCGTCGTATAACGCATCAAACCCATCGTCAGTCCTGATTCCCTAAAGCGGTCTCGGTCCGATCCAGCAGCGTCATCGACGACGCTGGACCAGGGAGGGCGCACGCCCCTGCACGCCATGCTTAGCGCATATCACTTCATTCATAGCCTGAACCTCCAAAAGTGGCGAGGTTAAGACGAATATAGACGCCCTCGGAGGGGCCAGTCGGCCGGACGCGAGTGTTGTCACGACGCCATCCCAGCTCGACCCGGAAGCAGTCGTCGTCGAACAGCAGGCCGATTTCCGAACGTGTGATGATGTCGCGTTCCAGATCGGCGATGCCGTTCACGGCCACGCCCCAGTTGCCATAGATGAACTGCTCGCCGGACAACTGGACGAACTCGTAGTTGCGGTTCAACGGGCCTGACACGGGATTTGAGCGATCGACGATGTAGCTGAGGCTGGCCAGGTTACGGCGGCCCCAGCGGCCGTCGACCGTGGTCTCGCCGCGACGGATCTCGCCATTGGGGTCGATCGTGGCGTGGAACCATCCGCGAATGCGGTCGGACGGCGAGAAGGTCGCCTGAACCACCCAGTCGGACGTGCGGTCAGCCAGACCGGAGGGATCATAGAGGCGCGTGGGATCGTCCGGGATCGGGGTCAGGAACTCGTCTTGGTCGTCGGCGCGAATGCTGCGGCCGATGAACAGGCTGGCGGAGCGCTTGTCGTCCCAACGCAGGGTGGCGCGGGCGCCGGCGGTGAAGCGCAGGCCGCCTTCCATCAGGTCGTAGCCGGGAAAACGATCCATGCGGAACAGAGAGCTGTGGTCCAACTCCAGCGTCTGACTGTCCTCGTTGGGGATGCGCGGATCAAGGTCGGCGTCGGTCGAGGCTGACAGTTGAGCCATGGGCTCCAGGATCAGATCCGAAGTGGCGCTGAGGCGGCGATAGAGGGGGTAGCTGACGTCCACGCCGGCGCTGGCGCGACCGCGCGTGAAGACGTCCGAATCGACGCCCATCATCGGCGGCAGATCATCCACCGAATAGACATCGACACGAGCGTCGACGAAGGGCTCCCAACGCAGGCCCATGGGCGAGATGATCGTGCGACGCCAGTCGACCTGGCCGCTGATGCGGCGGCTGTCGACGCCGGGCAGGCCGTCAGTCGCGCCGGGAGGAATCAACTCGGGCGACAGGGTCGGTGAACCGACATAGGCGTCGCGAGTCAGGGCTACGGCCGAGCCGCGAAGACGCAGGCGCCCCCCGAAGACGGGGCCTTCAGGCTCCCACCGCGCGTCGATCAGCGGCGCGACCAGAGGCAGGGTCTTGTCGTCCTCGAACACGTTCAGCGCCGGCGTCACCGGATCGAAGCGCGCGACCCGCAGGCTTTGCATCGAGAAGGCTGCGATCGACAGATAGGATCTTTGGGTCTGACGTTCGGCGTAGAGCTGGCTGATCAGGCGACGGCGGTCGCCATAGTAGAGACCATTGTCCTGATAGGTGTCTCGCACGTTGTAGCGGTCGAACAGGGTCTTGTCCGAGGTGCGTTCGGCGGTGAAGCCCCAGCGCCAGGGCCCTTCCAGGTCGAACTTGCCGTGGGCCAGCAGGTAGCTGCGATTTGTGCGGTCGCCGAAGCGGACATTGCTTTCGGCGGCGCCGTCGCCGTCCTGATCGAAGTCGCCGAAGTTGCGCCCGTAGGTATAGCCGCCGCGCACGACGATCGTGCCGCTGTCGAAGCGCCGGCGCCATTGCAGGTTCAGCAGGGGGGCGACCTCGGTGTTGATCTGGGGACTGATCAGCCAGTCTTCCGAGGGCGATACGACGTGAAGATAGGGGATCTCGACCGACCCGCCGCGCCCTTCGTCATAGTCCAGGAAGGGGGTCAGGAAGCCAGAGGCCCGGTCCACGCTGGGATCGGGGTGAGCGAAAACCGGTAGGTAGAAGATCGGCACGCCGCCGACGCGGAAGACGGCGTTGCGATACAGGATGGCGCGCAGATCCTGGTCCTGAACCGCCTTGTCGGCCTGGATCGAAATGCTGGGCTGCTTGGGGCCGTTGACGTCGCAGATCGGGCAGGGCGTGAAGATGACGCGGTTCAACTCGCTGACATTCTCAGAGCGGCGAACGGCGGTCGCCGCCATCAGGCTGGCGCCGTTGGCGAGGCGCATGGCCAGGTCGGTGGCCACGCCGGCCTTGAAGTCGGAATCCAGTTCAATGCGGCTGGCGTGAACCACCGTGCCGTCGGGCGCGGCCAGTTCGGCATGACCGGCGGCGGTAGCGACGCCGCTTTTCAGATCATAGGTAACAGTTTCGGCGCGGATGCTGTGGTCACGCGTCCGGGCATAGACGCGGTCGTCGGGCGTCCCGCTGGCGGTCACGACATCGCCTTCACGGCTGGCGGCGTCGGCGTTCACGTAGAGACTGCCGGGCGTCAGGCCGTCTGGGCCGGGTGCGTTGGCGGCCGCGGCGGTTGGAATCGGGGCCGTCGCCGCAGCAGACGCTCCGTCCTGGGCCAGCGCGGGCAGGGCAGGCATGCACGCGATCACGGCTGCACCGGCCAGGAGCCGGGCGCGCAGGGCTCCCTCTCGGGATGTGCGGCGATCACTCATGCGGAATCCACTCATTGCCGGGCGACCGGAAACCGTCCGATTAGCCGTCTTCGGTATAGAACAGCAAGGTAAAGGCGGCGAGCGCCGTCAACACAGGCGGCAGCCAAGCCGCCAGGAAGGGCGGCACCACCTCGGCCGAGCCCATGGCCGACGAAAACTGGTTCACGAAGAAGAAGGCGAACCCCAGCACCACGGCGGCCACGGTCATCCGGGCCAGGTCCCCCAGACGCATCAGGCGCAGCGAGAAGGCGGCGGCCAGAATCGACATGGCGGCGAACATCAGCGGCGTGGCCAGCAGTTGTTGCAGGCGCAGACGATAGGCGGTGGAGGCGAAACCGGCGTCCTCGATCCGCTGGATCTGGTTCGGCAGCGACCAGAAGGGCGTCGACTGGGGCCGTGCGAAGCGCTGGAAGGCCTCCTTGTCCGCCAGGTTCGACGGCAGATCCAGGGTGGCGTAGCGCACTGCGCGCTGGCCGGTCTGGGCGCCGGTGGCCTCGGTCAGGCGCCAGCGTCCGGCGGTCAGCGAGGCCGTGGCCGCGTCGATCCGCTCGGTGAAGCTGCGCCGCCCGTCCGGGGTCGTCGTGTAGATGAAAAAGCTGGCGTCCAGCAGGCGGCCGCTGGCGGGGTCCTGCCGTGCGCCGCGAATGATCATCTGACGCGCGGCGTCGCCTTCGCGTAGCCAGACGGCCTGTTGCGCGTCGGAGCCGGGCGTCGAGCCCGAGATGCGGCCGCGCTCGCGTTGCCACAGGCCATCGCCGGCGGCGGCCATGGGGCCGAAGACGGTGACGCTGAGCACGCCCAGCACCAGGGCGGCGCCCGCCGCGGGCAGGACGAAGCGCCAGGCCGAAATGCCCGCCGCGCGCATGGCGATCAGTTCGCTGCGTCGATTCAGCCCGACGAAGGCCGCCAGCGTGCCGAACAGGAAGACGAAAGGCAGCAACTGGATGATGACGCTGGGCGATTTCAACAGCACCAGGCCGAAGATGCGCGCGCTCGACAGTTCGCCGGACGAGTTCAGCCCGCGCGACACCTCGACAAAGTCGATCAACATCACCAGGGCGGAAATGATGGCCAGGGCGACCGCCAGGGCGCGAAGCTGCTGGGCCAGGACATAGCGCTCGATGCGGCCGAGACGGAGCCTCATGCGAACCTCGCCTTGAAACGCTCATAGGGCGCCCAGACGCGCCGACGATGCGGCTTCAGCGCACGGAAAAGCAGGCGCAGGGCGACGAAGCTGACGCCGAGCGGCAGCAGATATTGCAGCAGGTTCAGCGCCCCGTTCCAGGCGCTGGCGGCGACCAATCCGTAGCCGATCACGCGCACGACCAGGAAGACGCCGGCCGCCTTGGCGATCCGGCCGCTGTAGCCGGTGCGGCTGAATGAGCCGCCCAGTATGGCCGTCAGCGCCAGGGCCATCGCCGCCAGGGCATAAAGGGGCGAGGCCAGACGCGAATGGGCCTCGGCCAGAAGTTCCCCGCGGGTCCCGGCGCTTTCCAACTGAGCCGGGGTCGGGTCGAACAGTTCCGTCAGCCACATATCGGACGGCTTGAAGCGGATGCGCTCGGTCGTCTTGGTATAGGGGGACAGATCGAACACCTGCTGGTCGAACGACAGTTGGTTCAGCACATCGCGCGACGAATAGCGCTGCATCGACCCGTTCTGCATGGTTAGCACCGGCAGGCCGTCGACGCGGCCGAAGCGGGCGGTTTCGGCGTCCCAGGTCGTGACCGTCTTGCCGTTGTCCAGATAGACGAACAGGTTCTTGAGCAGGCCGTTCTGCTCGATCTGCTGCACATAGACGGTCAGACCGCCCGGCCCCTGGACGAAGCGGCCTTCCTCGACCAGCAGGGCGGCCAGGTCGGTGCGGATGGCGAAGGCCTGACGGCGCGCCTCGCGCTGGGCCCAGGGCTGGACGAAGACATTGGTGATCAGGGCGACCACGGCGACGATGACGGCGATGCGGACGGCGGGTCGGATCAGGGACCAGCGGCTGACGCCGGCGGCGTAGGCTGCGGTAAGTTCTTGTTCGCGCTGCAGACGCGTCAGGGCGATCAGGGCGCCGACGAACAGGCCGATGGGCAGGATGACGGCGATCAACTGGGGCAGGGCCAGCAGGGTCAGTTTGGCCATGACCCATATGCTCTGGCCGCGTTCGACGATGACCTCGAGCTGATCGAGGCTTTGGCTCAGCAGGCCGATTCCGGCCAGCGCCGCGCACGCCGCCAGGACGGGCAGACCGATCTGGCGGAAAAGATAGCCCTGAATCAGCGTCATGGTCGTGAAAGAAAGTGTTTCGGGAGCGAGCGAGTTGCAGCCGCGAGCGATGCGGGCCATGTAATACACATCCCAACGCGACGGTGAAACAGCCGCAGCGTTATGTCTGATTCAAGCACGACCGGGGCACAGAACCTCGGCCTGGAGTAGGTTTCATGAAAATCGAGTTCGTCGCTTCCCCCAGCGCCGCCCAAATCCTTGCCGTTCTGGTTCACGACGGCCGCGCGCTGGCTGGTACGGGCTCGGCCCTGGACGCCGCCGCCTCCGGCGCTCTGACCAAGGCCATGGCGAACAGCCGCTTCACCGGCGCCGCCAACAGCCACCTGACCGTTGCGGCTCCGGCCGGCGTGGACGCTAACGCGGTCCTGCTGGTCGGCGCGGGTGCGGCTGACAAGTTCGACGATCTGGCGGTGGAAACCGCTGCCGCGGCCGCCTATCACGCCGCCAAGCTGTCGGGCGCGGAAGTTCTGACCATCGACGCCGCGCATTTGTCGGCCGAACAGGCCGCGCGCGCCGGTTTCGCCGTGCGCCTGGCCGCCTACCGCTTCGCCAAATATCTGACCAAGCAGAAGGCTGAGAAGATTCCGTCGGTCACGACCGTGCGCGTCGTCATCTCGGACGTGGCCGCCGCCGAAGCCGCCTTTGGCCCGCTGTCGGCCGTGGCGGACGCCGTGCTGTTCGCGCGTGACCTGGTGTCAGAGCCCGCCAACATCCTGTATCCGGCCGAGTTCGCCCGCCGTGTGAAGGAGTTGGAGGCCCTGGGCGCCAAGGTCGAGATCCTGGGTGAGGCCGAGATGGAGAAGCTGGGCATGGGCTCGCTGCTCGGCGTCGGGCAGGGCTCGGTGCGCGAAAGCCAGATGGCCGTCATCCAGTGGAACGGCGGCAAGGAAGGCGAGGCTCCCATCGCCTTCGTCGGCAAGGGCGTCTGCTTCGACACCGGCGGCATCAGCCTGAAGCCCGCCGACGGCATGGAAGAAATGAAGTGGGACATGGGCGGCGCCGCTGCCGTGGCCGGCCTCATGCACGCCTTGGTCGGTCGTAAGGCCAAGGTGAACGTCGTTGGCGTTCTAGGCCTTGTTGAGAACATGCCGGACGGCAACGCCCAGCGTCCGGGCGACGTGGTCACCTCGATGTCGGGTCAAACCATCGAAGTGCTGAACACCGACGCCGAAGGCCGCCTCGTTCTGGCCGACGCGCTTTGGTACACGCAGGAGCGCTTCAAGCCGAAGTTTATGATCGACCTGGCCACTCTGACGGGCGCCATCATCATCTCGCTGGGCCTGGAATACGCTGGCGTCTTCTCGAACAATGACGACCTGGCCGACGGCATCCTGGCCGCCGGTCCCAAGGTCGGCGAGAACGTCTGGCGTCTGCCGATCCCGGCGGCCTATGAGCGTCACATCGACAGCCCGATCGCTGATGTGAAGAACACCGGCAACGGTCGCGCCGGCGGTTCGATCACCGCCGCCCTGTTCCTGCAACGCTTCACCAACGGCACGCCGTGGGCGCACATCGACATCGCCTCGACCGCCTGGGTTAAGGACAGCCGCAACCCGACCGTGCCGGACGGCGCTGTGGGCTATGGCGTGCGTATGCTGGACCGCATGGTCGCTGACAAATACGAAGCCTGAGCCGACGCATTCAGAGGGTAGGGCCAGGTGTCTGACGCAAAGCCGGAAATCTGGTTCTACCACCTGGAGCGCTCGACGCTGGATCAGGTGCTGCCGGGCCTGCTGGAGAAGACCCTCCAGCGGGGCTGGCGCGCCTTGGTGCGCGGGGCGGTCTCGCACCGCCTCGACGACATCGACGAACACCTGTGGACCTATCGCCCTGACAGCTTCCTGCCGCATGGCCTGGCGTCGCAGGACCACGCCGCCCGCCAGCCCATCCTACTGTCCGAATCAGGCGAGAACCTGAATGGTGCTCAGGCGCTGTTCATCGTCGATGAGACAGAGCTGGGGGCCACGGAAGGGTACGAGCGGTGCTTCATCATTTTCGACGGTCGCAACGAACAGGCGCTGCAACAGGCGCGCGAGCGCTGGCGCACGCTGAAGGCGGCCAACGCCAACCTGGCCTACTGGAAACAGACGGACGAAGGACGCTGGGAAAAGGCGGCCTGATTCTAGGCATGGGCTTGATCGCCCTTTCGGCCTGCGCTTCGCCGCCGCCGGCGCGACCCAGCCAACCGACGGGCGCGCCGCGCACCTCCTCGACCGAGCGCCCCTATCTGTCCGAGCCGGGCGTGCGTTCCGTAGATGCCGATATGTGCAAGGCGGGCGAGCTTCAGTGGCTGGTCGGGAAACCCAGAAGCGAGATTCCCGTTCCGGTAGATGTGGTCAACCGTCGCGTGGCGTGCACTACCTGTCCCGTCACCGAAGACTATTCGCCTTACCGCCTGAATATTTTCTACAATCAGCAAACCGGCATCGTCGAGCGCGTGAGCTGCGGCTAGGCCGAAACGGAGAGACGCCATGAAGACCATGCTGATGCTGACGGCTTTCGCGGGCGCTGTGGCGCTGTCGGCCTGCGCGCCGAACCAGGAGTCCGCGCCGGGCGTCGAGCCGACGCCTGTGGCCTGCAAGGCCAGCGACTATCAGGAATATGTCGGTCGCAATCGCTCGACCATTCCTGCTGACGCCCCGCGCGGCCGCATCTTCCGCGTCCTGTGCAGCAGCTGCGCGGCCACGATGGATTACCGCGAAAACCGCGTGACCTTCACCTACGACGATCAGACCAATGTCGTGACGCGCGTCAGCTGTGGCTGACGCGGGCGCAATCTGAATCGACGCTGGAGCGGGGCGGGTTTAGCGACCCGCCCCGCTTTCGCGTTCTAGGGCATAGATGGCGTCGGCGATGTCCTCGGCCTTGGCCGTGACCACGGCCTGGGCGTCGGCCAGACCGCGATTGTAGAACCAGCCGCCGATCTGCCCGCCAAAGAACTCCAGCACCATTTCGGCCTGAAGCTGGCTGATGTCCTGATCCAGCTCCTTGTTGAAGAAGTCGCGGATGCGGCCGCCGATGGCGGTGCGCTCGTCCTTGCTGAACTGGATCGGCTTGGTCATCAGGACACCGCCGCCAAAGCTTCTTCCGCCTCGACCCAGGCAGCTTCGGCGGCTTCCAGATCGGTCTGGGTCTTGGCGCGGGCGCGGGTCAGGCCTTCCAGGGCCTTGGGATTGGACACGGCGGCGTTGGCCAGGTCGTCGTCGATGCGGGCGACCTCGGCGGTCAGGGCGGCCATGCGCTCTTCGGCCTTCTTCACCGCGTGACGCAGGGTCGAGGGTGAAGGGCCTGATTTCTTGTCGTTCTTTTTCTTGCCGCCTTGCGAAGGGGCGGCGGCTACGGCCTCCTGCTTGATCTGGCTGGGCTTGACGGCGGCGGCCTTGGCGCGGTCGAGGACGAACTTCTGATAGTCGTCCATGTCGCCGTCATAGGGCTTCACCGTGCCGTCGGCGGCCAGCCACAGGCGGTCGGCGACCAACTCCATCAGCGAGCGGTCGTGGGTGATCAGGATGACGGCGCCGCTGTAGTCGTTCAGCGCGTCCAGCAGGGCGCGGCGGCTGTCGATGTCCAGGTGGTTGGTCGGTTCGTCGAGGATCAGGACGTGGGGCGCCTCCATGGCCACCATGTTCAGCAGCAGGCGGGCACGCTCGCCGCCCGACAGGCTCTCGACCGTGGTTTCCTGCTTTTCGTAGCCCAGGCCGAACTGGGCCAGCTTGGAGCGGCGGCTGCTCTCGCTGGCGTCCGGCATGGCCCGGCGGATGATCTCCAGCGGGGTGTCGGTCGGGTCCATGGCCTCGATCTGATGCTGGTGGAACCAGCCCACGCGCATCTTCTTGTCGCGGTGCAGTTCGCCCTCAGAGACGTTCAGCGCCCCGGCGATCATCTTGGCGAAGGTCGACTTGCCGGCGCCGTTGACGCCCAGCAGGCCGATGCGGTCGTCCAGGTCCATGCGCAGGTTCAGATTGCGCAGGATCGGCTTGCCGGTCTCATAGCCGACGTTGGCGCGTTCCAGCCGGATCAGCGGCGGCGCCAGCGGGCGCGGCGGCGAGGGCAGGGTGAAGGGGGCGACGCGCTCCTCGATCGTGGTCGAGACCGGCTCCATCTTGGCCAGACGCTTCATCCGCGACTGGGCCTGGGCGGCCTTGGACGCCTTGGCCTTGAAGCGGTCCACGAAGGCCTGCAGGTGGGCGCGCTCGGCGTCCTGCTTGGCCTTGGCCGACAGTTGCAGGCGGGCCTTCTCGGCGCGCGCCTTCTCGAACATGTCGTAGCCGCCGGTGTAGAGCTCCAGCTTGCGGTTCGCCAGGTGCAGGATGTGGGTGCAGCTGTTGTTCAGCAGTTCGCGGTCGTGGCTGATGATCAGGGCCGTGTGCGGGTATTTCTGCAGCCGGCTTTCCAGCCACAGAGCGCCTTCCAGATCGAGGTAGTTGGTCGGTTCGTCGAGCAGCAGCATGTCGGGCTCGGCGAATAATGCGGCCGCCAGGGCCACGCGCATCCGCCAACCGCCCGAGAACTCGGACATGGGACGCTGTTGGTCCTCCTGGCTGAAGCCCAGACCGGCCAGGATTTCACCGGCGCGGGCGGGAGCCGAGTCGGCGTCGATGTCGATCAGACGCGCCCAGATCTCGCCCATCTCCTCGGGTGGGGCGGTTTCCAGCCGATTCATCAGCTCGTGACGTTCGACGTCGGCTTCCAGAATGGTGTCCAGCACGCTGTCGGGCGTGGCGGGGTGTTCCTGGTCCACCGAGCCGACGCGGGCGGTCTTGGGCAGGCTGACCTCATCGCCGTTGGCGGCCAGTTCACCCAGAATCAGCTTGAACAGGGTCGACTTGCCGATGCCGTTGCGGCCCACCAGGCCGACTTTCGAGCCCGGCGGCAGGCTGACGGAGGCGTCGTCGAGGAACTGGCGGCCCCAGGCGTTGAACGTCAGGTTTGTGATCTGGAGCATGGAAAGCGTCTGACGTTCAGGTGGCGGTTGGAAAGCGGGGAGGGCGCCGCTATAAGCCCGCGACCCTCAAACTACCAAACCGCAAAGAGTCTTCCCATGACCGAACGCACTTTCTCGATCATCAAACCCGACGCCACGCGCCGCAACCTGACCGGCGCGATCAACGCCGTCATCGAAACCGCTGGCCTGCGCATCGTCGCCCAGCGCCGCATCAAGCTGACCGAAGCCCAAGCCAAGAAGTTCTACGAAGTGCACGCCGAGCGTCCCTTCTACGGCGAACTGGTCGGCCAGATGATCGCTGAGCCGGTCGTCGTGCAGGTGCTGGAAGCCGAAGGCGCCGTCGCCAAGTACCGCGAAGTCATGGGCGCCACCAACCCGAACGACGCCGCTGAAGGCACCATCCGCAAGCTGTTCGCCCTGTCGATCGGCGAGAACTCGGTCCACGGTTCGGACTCGCTGGAAAACGCCGGCATCGAAATCGCCCAGTTCTTCACCGACGCCGACATCGTCGGCTAAGGACTTTCTGGTTGGGCTGCGGTCAAAAGGCTCTGCCTTTTCGACCCGACGCAGCCTGGCGAGAGCTCAAAGACGGCCCGTCTCTGGAACCGGAGGCGGGCCGTTTCGTTTTCACGGTCCTGTTACCTGTTCAGCCATCGAAGGAAGACCGCCATGAAGACGATCCTCAAACTGGCTCCGGTTCTCGGCGTCGTGGGCCTGCTGGCCGCCTGCGGCACCACCACGGAACAACGCGCCGCCACGGGTGCCATCGGCGGCGCGGTCGCCGGTCAGGCCATTGGCGGCAATACGGGCGCGACGGTCGCCGGGGCCGCGATCGGTGCGGTTGCAGGCGCCGTGACGACCCCCAAGAAGCCGAACTGACTTCCTTCGGGCATTCCCGGAAACAAGAACGGCGTCAGCTGCGAAGCTGACGCCGTTTTCGTGTCTGCTGACGGACGCGCCGCCTACCAGATGCGGGCGCGGCTTTCCGGGGCGATGAACTCGGCCTGATCGGGCGTGACGCCGAAGGCCGCGTACCAGGCGTCGATGTTGCGCGGCGGCGTGGCGGCGCGGGCGGCGCCCGGCGAGTGCGGGTCTGTCGTCAGTTGCTCCTTGAGGGCCGCCTCACGCGACTTCTCGCGCCAGACCTGGGCCCAGCCGAGGAAGACGCGCTGGTCGCCGGTCAGGCCGTCGATGACCGGGGCCGGCTGGCCGTTCAGGCTGCGGTGATAGGCGTCCAGCGCCATCAGCAGGCCGCCCAGATCGGCGATGTTCTCGCCCATGGTCAGCTCGCCGTTGATGTGGGTGCCCGGAATGGGCTCCTGAGCGTCGTAGATGGCGCCCAGGACCTTGGCGCGCGCCTCGAAACGGGCGGCGTCTTCGGGCGTCCACCAGTCGCGCAGGACGCCGTTGGCGTCCGACTTGCGGCCCTGATCGTCGAAGCCGTGGGTGATCTCGTGGCCGATGACGGCGCCGATACCGCCATAGTTGACCGCCGGATCGGCGTTCGGATCGAAGAAGGGCGGTTGCAGGATGGCGGCCGGGAAGACGATCTCGTTGCGTGGCGGGTTGTAATAGGCGTTCACCGTCTGGGGCGTCATGCCCCATTCCAGCGGATCAACCGGCTGGCCGATCTTGCCGCGCTTCCAGGCCCAGTCGAAGGCCGAGGCGCGCTCGACGTTGCCGTAGAGGTCGCCGGCCGACAGTTCCAGGCCATCATAGCTGCGCCACTTGTCCGCATAGCCAATCTTGACGCCGAACTTGGACATCTTGAGCAGGGCCTGCTCGCGCGTCGGCTCGCTCATCCAGTCCAGGTTCTTCAGGCGCTCGGTCATGGCGGCGCTGAGGTTGGCGACCAGGGCCTCCATCTGGGTCTTTGACGAAGCGGGGAAGTGCAGGCGGACGTATTCCTGACCCAGAACCTCGCCCAGTTGGCCGTCGACCAGGGCGACGCCGCGGTTCCAGCGCGGACGGTTCTCGGGCTGACCGCGCAGGGTCTTGCCGCGGAACTCGAAGCGCGAGTCGACGAAGGCGTCGGACAGGTAGGGGCCGGCCTGATCGACGATCTGGAAGGCTTCCCATGCCTTCAGCGTGTCCAGCGAGGTATCGGCGAAGACCTGGGCGATGCCGGGGATGGCGGTGTTTTCCATCAGGACGATGGTCGGCACGCTGGCGATCTGGGCGCCTTGCAGGAAGGCGGACCAGTCAAAGCCGGGGGCCAGCTTGGCCAGATCAGCGGTCGGGGCCGGGTTGTAGATCTTGTCGATCTGGCGACGCTCGACCGTGGTCCAATGCTTCTCTGCGACCTTGGTCTCGAAGGCCAGGATGTCTGCGGCGGCCTTGGCGGGCTCAGCCCAACCAGCGGCGGTCAGGGCGCGGGTGACATAGGCGACATAGGCCTCGCGCTGAGGCGCGAAGTCGGCCTTCAGGTAGTAGTCGCGGTCGGGCAGGCCGAGCCCGCCCTGGCCCATATAGGCCGAGTTGAGGTTGGGGTTCTGCAGGTCCTCGAACACATCGACGCCGAACAGCGAGCCGCCGAAGCCGGCGTGGCTTTCGCCCATCAAGCGGGCCATGCCGCTGTGGTCGGTGACAGCGCGGACGGCGGCCAGATCAGCGGCCAGCGGCTGGGCGTCCAGTTGGTTGACGCGGGCCTCGTCCATGAAGCTGGCGTAGAGGGCTCCGACCTTTTGCGCATTGGCGTTGGTCGGGTTGGCGGCGCTGGTTTCGATGATCGACTTCAACTGGCTCTGGGCGTTTTCGTACAGGACGTCGAACGGGCCGAAGCGGGCCTTGTCCGAAGGAATCTCGGTGTCGCGCAGATAGGTTCCGTTGGCGTACTCGTTGAAGTCGTCGCCCGGCTTCACCGCCAGGTCGCGACCATTAAGATCAAAGCCCCAGGGATGGATTTGTGGCGCATCGGCAGCCGGGGCGGCTGCATGGCCCGCGTGGGCGTTCTGGGCCGAAGCGGCTTGGGCGGAGAGCACAAAAGCGAGCGCCAGGCCGGCGGCGCCCATCAGGCGGGTCTTGGACATCGGGTCTTCCCATGTGGAAACGGCGAGCGGTCCCAACAGAGCTGGTCCGATCGTTCGCGGGGAAACTGCTCCCGCCTGCGGCAGGCTGTCGCATTAAAAATCGTTAAGGTAGGCGCGGCCTCAGCGCGCGACGAAGGCCGCCAGGGTCTGCGGATAGAGGCTGTGCTCCGCCGTCTTCACCCGTTCGGCTAGGGTGCCGGCGTCATCGCCGGGCAGGATTGGCACGCGCGCCTGGCCCAGGATCGGGCCTTCATCGACGCCTTCAGTGACGACGTGGACGGTGCAGCCTGCCTCAAGGTCGCCAGCCTCGATGGCGCGGGCGTGGGTGTTCAGGCCGGGATAGAGCGGCAGCAGCGAGGGGTGGATATTCAGCATGCGCCCCGCCCACTTCTGCACCAGCCAGGGCGTCAACAACCGCATATAGCCGGCCAGGGCGATGACCTCGACGTTTCGCTCGACCAAGATGGCGTCGATGGCGCGCTCATGCGCCTCGCGGTCCTTGCCGAAGGTCTTGTGCTCGACGGTCAGGGCCTCGACCCCGGCGGCCCGCGCCTTTTCCAGCCCCGCCACGTCAGCGACGTTGGAGATGACGGCCACGACCTCATAGGGCGCATCCGCCGCCTGACCCGCCGCGATAAGCGAGGCCATGTTGGTGCCGGAGCCGGAGATCAGCACGGCGACGCGTGTCCTAGGTCGGGCGGTTTCGGTCGGCATAGGGCGGCTCGGGTGTGTCGGACGGGGAGGAGGCGAGGGATGCGGCCGTCGGCGTCTCTTGGCAAGTCCGCAACGTTACAAAGTCCGTTGCCGGATAGACCGGCTTGGCGTTAGCGTCCCGGCGCCGGGCTGTCCGGCGCGTGAGGGGGAGTTCACAATGCGTCATCTGCTTACCGCCGTCTGCGCGACGGCGCTGCTTGCCGCGCCGATGGTCGCCGTGGCCCAGGAAGCATCCAGCGGCGGCTCCGGCCCGATCCGTTCGGCTTCGGATCGACTGCGCAACGCCAACGCCGAGCAGGTTGAGCGCAACTGGGCGCGCGCCACGCCGGAAGAGAAGGAGGTGACGACCAGCCATTCGATCACCGCCCACGGCCGCGCCATGCGCTACAAGGCGACGGCAGGCACCCTGACGATCCGTGACGACGCGGGGATGCCGACAGCCAGCCTGTTCTATGTGGCCTACACCCTGGACGGTCAGCCGGTCGGGCGGCGTCCGGTGACCTATCTCTATAACGGCGGACCGGGCTCGCCGACGGTCTGGCTGCATATGGGCGCGTTCGGGCCCGTGCGGGTGCTGACTGATGATCCGGTGGTCGAGCGTCCCGCGCCGTTCAACGTCGGCCCCAATGACATGACCCTGCTGGACAAGACCGATCTGGTCTTCATCGACATGGTTGGCGCCGGCTATTCGCGTCCGCTGGCCGAGACGCCCGGTTCGGCTTTCTGGGGCGTGGATCAGGACGCGGACGCCTTCACCCGCGCCATCATGCGCTACACGAGCAAGTTCAACCGCTGGTCCAGCCCCAAATACGTGCTGGGCGAAAGCTACGGCACTTTGCGCACCGGCGCTGTGGCGCATCAGCTGGAAGACCGGGGCATGTCGCTGAATGGCGTCATCCTGCTGTCGTCGATCATGAACTATGGCGTGCGTCAGCCGGGCTATGCTCAGAACTTCATCACCCTGCTGCCGACCTATGCGGCGACGGCCTGGTATCACAACAAGGTGCCGAACCGCCCGGCTACGGTTGAGGAGCACGTCCAACGGGCGCGCGACTTCGCGATGGGCCCCTATGCGGCGGCCCTGGCCAAGGGCCACATGATCTCGGACGCCGAGCGCGCCCAGATCGCCCAGCAGATGAGCGAGTTGATCGGCGTCTCGCCGACCTTCATCGACAACGCCAACCTGCGGGTCGAGCTGTCGCCGTTCCGCAAGGAGCTGCTGCGGGACCGCCGCGAGACCATCGGCCGCCTGGACACTCGCTATCTGGGCATGGACGCCGATGCCGTGGGCGGTTCGCCCGAGGAAGACCCGTCCAGCAGCGCCATCACTGGGGCCTATTTCGGCGTCTTCAACGACTACATCGCCAATACGCTGAACTACCGCACCGACATGGACTATCGTCAGTCGGCGCGCGGCCTGCCGGGCTTTAACTGGAACTGGAGCCACCGCCCGCCGGTCGGCGGTCCGCAGACCACGCCGAACACGGCGGTGGACCTGGCGACGACCATGCGGCGCAACCCGCATCTGAAGGTGTTGGCGCTGAACGGCTATTACGACGCCGCCACGCCCTTCTTCTCGACCGAATACGACCTGGCCCAGATGATGCTGGAACCCAGGCTGCGCCAGAACCTAGAGTTCACCTACTATGAGGGCGGGCACATGATGTACACGAGCCGCAAGGCGCTGGAGCAACTGCACGTCGATCTGGCCAAGTTCTACGACGAGACCCAGAACGGCGGGGTTCGGTAAGAAATCTACTCTCCCGCTCATCCCGACGGGTGCTTCCTCTGCCGTCACCCCGGACGCCCCGAAGGGGCGATCCGGGGCCCAGACGTCCGCTTCAAATGGCATGGGCGGCGAAGGTTCAACCGCCTAGGTTCCGGGTTCGCTACGCGCCCCGGAATGACGGCGGGGAGAGGCAGGGAAATTCAGTCAAAGAAAAAGGCCCCGGTTGCGAGACCGGGGCCTTTGTCGTTTCAGGCGCGAGGCGCTCAGGCGGCTTCGAGCTGGCCGCAGACGAAGGCGTCCTCGCCCGCGTTCAGCAGGGCGGCCAGGACCGGCTCGGCGTTCTCGGGCGAGACGATCAGCATGAAGCCGACGCCGCAGTTGAAGGTGCGGCGCAGTTCGTGGTCGGAAATGCCGCCGACCTGACCCAGCCATTGGAAGACGGGCGGCATGGCCCAGGCATTCCAGTCGAAGGCGGCCTGCAGGCCCTCGGCGATGCAGCGCGGCGGATTTTCGATCAGACCGCCGCCCGTGATGTGGGCCGCGCCCTTGATCAGGCCGGCCTTCATCAGCGGCAGAACCGGCTTCACATAGATGCGGGTCGGCTCCATCAGGGCCTGGGCCAGCGAGCAGTCCTTGGCGAAGGGGGCGTCGTCGCCCCAGGCCAGGCCGGACTTCTCGACCACCTTGCGGATCAGCGAATAGCCGTTCGAGTGCGGACCCGAGGAGGCCAGGCCGATGATGATGTCGCCGGCCTTCTGCTGGTCCAGATAGGGCAGGACCTGGCCGCGCTCGACCGCGCCGACCGAGAAGCCGGCCAGGTCATAGTCGCCACCCGAATACATACCCGGCATTTCGGCCGTCTCGCCGCCGACCAGGGCGCTGCCCGACTGACGGCAACCCTCGGCGATGCCGGCGACGACGCGGCGCGCCGCGTCCACGTCCAGCTTGCCCGTGGCGTAGTAGTCCAGGAACATCAGCGGCTCGGCGCCCTGGGCCAGCAGGTCGTTGACGCACATGGCGACCAGGTCGACGCCCACGCCGTCATGACGGCCGGTTTCGATGGCGATTTTCAGCTTGGTGCCCACGCCGTCCGTGGTGGTGACGATCAGCGGGTCTTCAAAACCGGCGGCCTTCAGGTCGAACAGGGCGCCGAATCCGCCCAGCGAAGCCTCGGCGCCAGGGCGGCGCGTCGACTTGGCGAGGGGTTTGATCGCATCGACCAACATTTCTCCGGCGTCGATATCCACGCCCGCATCGGCGTAGGTGAGGCCGTTTTTCAGGGCTTCGGGGGTGTCGCTCATCGGTCACGGCTCGAAATCGGGGGCGAAAATCTGTCGCAGCGCTCTTGCCACGACGGCGTCGCGCGGGGCTATAGCATCGGAATGACGCCAATCACCACCAATGACGCGCTAATCGACTTCTGCGAACGCCTGGCCAAGGCCCCGTTCATCACAGTCGACACCGAATTCATGCGCGAGACGACCTACTGGCCCAAGCTGTGCCTGATCCAGGCCGCTTCGCCCACGGACGCCGCGATCATCGACCCGATGGCCGAGGATCTGGACCTGGAGCCCTTCCTCGCCCTGCTGCGCGACGAATCGATCATCAAGGTCTTCCACGCGGCTCGACAGGACGTGGAAATCTTCAACCGTCTGGGCGCCATGCCCAAGCCGATGTTCGACACCCAGGTCGCGGCCATGGCCGCCGGCTTCGGCGATCAGGTCAGCTATGAGCAGTTGGTGCGCCAGATGCTGCGCCAGGAACTCGACAAGGGCAGTCGCTTCACCGACTGGGCGCGTCGTCCGCTCAGCGAGGCGCAACTGGTCTATGCCCTGGGCGACGTGACCCATCTGGCTGCGCTCTATCCCAAGCTTCGCGATCGCCTGCAGAAGGAAGGCCGTCTGGACTGGGTCATGTCCGAAATGGGCGCCCTGACCGATCCGGCCCTCTATGACACCACGCCCGAGAATGCGTGGAAGCGTCTGAAGCCCAAGAAGTTCAGCGCCAAATATCTGGCCGCCTTTGTCGCCACCGCCGTCTGGCGCGAGCGCGCGGCGCAGGAACGCGATCAGCCGCGCGGCCGCATCCTGAAGGATGAGGGCATCGACGAGATCGCCGTCCAGGCCCCGACCGATCCCGAGGCCTTCAACCGTCTGCGCTCGGTGCCCAAGGGCTTTGGCGGTTCGCGCCTGGGTCTGGAACTGGCTGCCGAGCTGAAGCGCGTTCTGGCCGACCCGGAAGCCCACGCGCCCAAGCTGGAACGCCCGGCCCACAGCCAGCCGGCCCCGCCCTCGGTGGTGGAACTGCTGAAGGTGTTGCTCAAGGCCAAGAGCGACAACGCCGGCGTGGCCACCAAGCTGATCGCCAACGTGGCCGATCTGGAAAAAATCGCCAATGACGACAACGCCGACGTCGAAGCCATGAAGGGCTGGCGTCGTCAGCTGTTCGGCGACGACGCCCTGAAGTTGAAGAAGGGCGAGATCGCCCTGGTGCTGAACGGCTCGCGCGTCGAAGTCGTCGAAATCGAAGGCTAGTGGGGCTAGGCCGGCGGCGACGCCGGCTCCCACAGCTCGATCGGATTGCCCTCGGGGTCATGGATGCGCGCAAAGCGTCCGATCTCGGGGGTAGCGTCCCATTCGGCCTTGGTGATGACCTCGATCCCGGCCGCCTTCAGCGAGGCGATCAGGTCGTCCAGTCCCTCGACCCGCAGGTTCAGCATCCAGCGGTGGTCGGCGGCGAAATAGTCGCTGTCTTCCTTGAACGGGGCGAAGACGGTCGGTCCCGCCTGCTGATCCCAGACCCATACGCCCTCAGGCGCGCCGACGCCGAGATGCGTCAGATACCACTCAGCCAGGGCCTTGGTGTCCTTGGAGCGGAAGAAGAAGCCGCCGATTCCGGTCACGGGCATGGGATCGTTCCTCTAGATTTTCAGGGTCAGGTTCATGGCCTCAGCCAGGGCCTTGGCGCGACGGCGGGTCTGTTCGCCCAGCAGCATGTCGGCGTAACCCTCGGCCGCTGTAATGCGTAGCGCGCCTTTTTCGACGGTGGCGGCGGCGTTGGCCAGGAGTTGCGGCGAGCGTCCCGACAGGTCGCAGGCCAGTCGCATGGCCAGGCCCAGGGCGCGGGCGCGCTTCTGGCCTGATAGGGGCAGCAGGCGGTCCACCACGTTCGGCGAGGGCGTCTTGGCCTCGCCGCCATAGCGGGCGTTCATGGCCACGGCCAGGAAGGCGCGTTCGGCATGGGTCTGGCCCGGAATGGGCGAGCGCAGCACCTGATCAAAGACCAGATCGACGCGGTGGTCCGGGTGCAGTCGCGCGCCGAGGTCGGCCAGACGACAGACCGAGGCGGTCAACAGGGCGTCGCGCTCCTCGCCAAAGGCCTCGGGCATGGCCGAGACGACGGGTTGCAGCCAGCCGTCCAGCGCGCGCGGCAGGGCCGGATCCACGCCCTGACGGCCGCCCCAGGCCGAACAGCCGGCCAGCAGGGGGTCCACCGCCGCCATCTCGGGCGACAGGCCGGCGTAGAGCAGGCCCTCGCGCACGCCCCAGGCCGAGAAGGTGATGGATTTAAGGCCGAGCGCGTCGATGAGGCCGTCCAGCACCAGGGCGGCGTAGGGCAGTGTCTCGGCCCGGCGCTTGGACACGCCCGGCAGCTTCTCCAGCGAGGCCTTGGACTGACGCGCCACCAGACGAGCCAGATCCCGAGCGTCGGCGGCGCTCATGGCGTATTCGTGGACGATCCTCAGCGGATGGTCGGTCATGGCCATGTGCATCTGAGCCAGGCTGCGCCAGGCGCCGCCAACGGCGTGCAGATCGGTTGTCGCGTAGGCCTCGGCCACGGGAGCCAGTCGCTTGGCGATACGTGACCGTAGGCGATCAACCTCGAACCCCTTGGGATCGATCAGGGCGAACGGGCCCAGCGGCAGGGTCACGCCCTTGTCCAGCGGGCGGCTACGGCCGCCGTTGCCGATACGGGTCAGCTCCAGGCTGGCGCCGCCCATGTCGGCGGCCACGCCGTGTGATCTCGGCGCGCCAGCCAAGACGCCTAGCGCCGAATAGCGGGCTTCTTCCTCGCCGCTGAGGACGCGGACCTGAAGACCGGTTTCGGCCGCAACCCGGGCGCAGAATTCGGCGCCGTCTTCGGCTTCACGCACGGCGGCGGTGGCGGCGATGATGGTCTGGTCCGGCTGGACGCCCTCGATGACGGCGGCGAAGCGGCGCAGGGCCGTCATGGCCGAGGCGACGCCCGGCACGGACAGGCGCTTCGTTGCGGCCAGATCACGCCCCAGCCCGGCCAGGACCTTCTCGTTGAACATGGTCCAGACCGCCCGGCCTTCCAACCGGTACAGCACGAGACGCACTGAGTTGGAGCCGATGTCGATGACGGCGATCTGACGCGACGGATATTCGGCCTCGACGCCCATCAGCGGCGCTTCCGGGCCTTGAGACCCGCGTAGGAGAGGGCGCCGGGCAGGGTCTTCACCTTGCGGCCGCGGCCCGACAGGCTGGGATTGGTCATGAAATACTTGTGAGCCGAGAAGGGACGTTCAGGACCGGAGGGCGTGACGCGGTGATAGGTTCCGTCCGCGGCCAGGGTCCAGCTCTGGGCGTCGTCCTTCAGGTTGGCGACCATGATCTGATCCAGGACCTGATCATGGACCGTGGCGTTCAGGATCGGCGTCATCAGTTCGACGCGCCGGTCCAGATTGCGCGGCATCCAGTCAGCCGACGAGATGTAGAGCCTCGCCTTGTTGCTGGGCAGGTCGTGGCCGTTGGCGAAGGCGATGATGCGGCTATGCTCCAGGAAGCGGCCGACGATGGACTTGACCCGGATGTTCTCGGACAGGCCCGGCACGCCGGGACGCAGGCAGCAGATGCCGCGAATGACCAGTTCGATCCGCACGCCCCACTGGCTGGCGCGGTACAGGGCGTCGATGATCTCGGGATCGACCAGGGCGTTCATCTTGGCCCATATGGCGGCGGGCTTGCCCTTGGCGGCGGCCGACATCTCCTTGCCGATCATCTCCAGCAGGGAGGTCTTCATGTTCAGCGGTGAGACGACCAGGGCTTCCAGTTCGTCGGGCTCGGCATAGCCGGTGATGTAGTTGAACACCCGCGTCGCATCCTGTCCCAGGACAGGGTTGCAGGTGAACAGGCTGAGGTCGGTGTAAATCTTGGCCGTCGTCGGGTGATAATTGCCGGTGCCGAAGTGGCAGTAGGTGCGTAAGGCGTCGCCCTCGCGCCGTACGACCACGCTCAGCTTGGCGTGGGTCTTGTACTCCACGAAGCCGAAGACGACGTGGACGCCGGCCCGTTCCATCTGCCGCGCCCAGCGCAGGTTGGCCTCTTCGTCAAAGCGCGCCTTCAACTCGATCAGGGCGGTCACGTTCTTGCCGTTCTCCGCCGCCTCGATCAGGGCGGCGACGATGGGGCTGTCCTTGGAGGTGCGATACAGGGTCTGCTTGATAGCGATGACGTTGGGGTCGCGCGCCGCCTGTCGCAGGAACTGCACCACCACGTCGAAGCTTTCGAACGGGTGGTGGATCAGCATGTCCTTTTCGCGGACCGCTGCGAAGATGTCGCCGCCGTTGTCGCGCACGCGCTCGGGATAGCGGGGCTCATAGCCCTTGAACTTCAGGTCAGGGTGGCCGCCGGGGATCAGTTCGGCCAGCTGCGCCAGTCCCAGCATACCCTCGACCAGAACCACGTCCTGCGGCTGGGCGTGCAGTTCGGCGATGATGAAGTTGCGCAGGTCCTCCGGCATGGAGGCTTGGATCTTGATGCGGACGACCGAGCCCATGCGGCGCTGCTTCAACGCCTCCTCGAACTCCATGACCAGGTCTTCGGCCTCTTCCTCGATCTCGATGTCCGAGTCGCGGATCAGGCGGAACAGACCCTTTTCCAGGATCTCGCAGCCCGGGAAGAGGTGGTCGATGAAGAGCAGCAGCAGGTTTTCCAGCGAAACGAAGCGCTTGCGCCCCGGCGCCGAGCGGCCGTCCGTCGCCAGAGCCCAGAAGCGGCGCACCTGGGTCGGCACCGGCACCAGGGCGTAGAGGACGCGATTGTCGCTGTTGCGGCGCAGCTTCAGCGCCAGCGAGAAGCCGAGGTTGGGCAGGAAGGGGAAGGGGTGGGCCGGGTCGATGGCCATCGGCGTCAGAACGGCGAACAACTGATTGAGGAACTCGGGTTCCAGCCGCTCGCGTTCGGTGCGGGTGATCTTGGAGCCTTCGACCACCTCGATCCCGGCGGCGGCCATTTCCTTGCGCAGGACGCGCCAGCGGCGCTGCTGCTCGGCCATCAGGCCCCCGGCGGCGGCGTTGACCTGTTCCAGCTGTTCGGCGGGCGTCAGGCCGTCCGGCGAGACGACGCGGACGCGCTCGCGCACCTGTCCCTTCAGGCCCGCCACGCGGGTCATGAAGAACTCGTCCAGGTTGTTGGCCGAGATGGACAGGAAACGAACCCGCTCCAGAAGCGGATGCCCCTCGTTGGCGGCTTCTTCCAGCACGCGCCCGTTGAAGGCCAGCCACGACAGCTCGCGGTTGATGAAGCGCTCGGGCGAGGTCATCAGCGCCTCGGACAGCTCCAACTGCGGGGCGCGAGAGGAAGGGACTTCCTCGCCGGTGGTGTCGACAGCGATGGGCGCGATTTCAGTCATTTGACTGTTGTCGCGCGGGCCTGTGACGGCTGCAACCGCGATGTGGCGTTATCCGTCAGACATCTCGTCGCTATCGCCCAGGACCTGACGGGCCAGAACCCGCGTGACCGGGCGGTGATAGGCGTCCAGTTGATCGACGATGCGTTCAACCGCGTCGGCTGAACGATCGATACGACGGGCCAGATAGTCCACGACCTCGTCGCCGGGCGTGATGTTGCGAGTGGCGAAGGCCCGCTTCAGCATGGCCGCCAGCACGGCGTCGTCGGGGGCGTCGATCCCGACCGTGCGGATGGCGTTCAGGCGCGAACGCAGGTCGGGCAGGTCGCAGGCCCAGGCCGCCGGCGGGTCGCGTGACACCAGCAGCAGGGCGCCGCCGCCCGACTGCGTCAGGTTGATCAGGTGGAACAGGCTCTCGTCGTCTGCGTCCTGGGCGCGGTCCAGCAGGACGATCTGGCCTTCAAGCTCCAGCGGATCGACCAGGGCGGCCTCGGCACCGTGCAGGGCGACGGCGCCGGTGCGCTCGACCCAGGCGGCGGCCAGATGGCTCTTGCCGCTGCCGCGCGGGCCAAAGATCGACAGGACCGAACCGGGCGTCTCGGGCCAGGTCGCCAGCACCGAAGTCGCCGCCGAATTGGATTCGGATACGACGAAATCAGCCGCGCGTTGGGACTCCTCCTGCCGCAGGGGCAGGCGCAGTTGCTGGATGTCGGAACCGAGAGCCGTCATGGATTGAACCATAGCAGAGGCCGCCGGATGCGCTGTGGGCAGGTTCCTTGCTGCGGTGGACAACCGCGCGGCGCTGTGGATTTAGCCGCCAGCCTTGACTTTCCGGGGCGATGATGGGCCTTTCGCCCCTCCTAATTCACGCTGTTCTCCAGCCGTTTTCAGACGAAATCCGATCATGCACGCCTATCGCACCCATACCTGCGGCGCCCTCCGTTCGACGGATGCTGGCTCGAATGTTCGTCTGTCGGGCTGGGTTCACCGCAAGCGCGACCACGGCGGCCTGCTGTTCATCGACCTGCGCGACCACTACGGCCTGACCCAGTTGGTGCTGCACCCGGAGACGCCGGGCTTTGAAGCCGTTGAGCGTCTGCGCGCCGAAAGCGTCATCAAGATCGACGGCGAAGTGGTCAGCCGCTCGGCCGAAACCACCAACGCCAACCTGCCGACCGGCGAGATCGAAGTGCGCGTCCTGTCGGTCGAGGTCCTGTCGGAAGCCGCCGAACTGCCGCTGCCGGTCTTTGGCGAGCCGGAATATCCTGAGGAAATCCGCCTCAAGAACCGCTTCCTCGACCTGCGTCGCGAGACCCTGCACAAGAACATCGTCCTGCGCTCCAAGGTGATCCACTCGATCCGCCAGCGCATGGTCGAGCAGGGCTTCCTTGAGTACCAGACCCCCATCCTGACGGCCTCCTCGCCCGAGGGTGCGCGCGACTTCCTGGTGCCGTCGCGCATGCACCCGGGCAAGTTCTACGCCCTGCCGCAGGCCCCGCAGCAGTTCAAGCAACTGCTGATGGTCTCGGGCTTCGACCGCTACTTCCAGATCGCGCCCTGCTTCCGCGATGAAGACCTGCGCGCCGACCGTTCGCTGGAATTCTACCAGCTCGACGTCGAGATGAGCTTCGTGACGCAAGAAGACGTCTTCGCCGCCATCGAGCCGCTGATGAACGGCGTGTTCAACGAGTTTGGCGACGGCAAGCCGGTTTCGCCGATCGACGGCGTCCACACCTTCACCAACGACTTCGGCGACACGTTCGAGCACAAGGGCTTCGAGCGTCTGACCTATGCCCAGTCGATGAAGTGGTACGGCTCGGACAAGCCGGACCTGCGCAACCCGATCAAGATGCAGGACGTGTCGGACCACTTCCGCGACGGCGGTTTCGGTCTGTTCGCCAAGATCCTGGGCGCCGACGCCAAGAACGCTGTCTGGGCCATCCCGGCGCCGACCGGCGGCTCGCGCGCCTTCTGCGACCGCATGAACTCGTGGGCGCAGGGCGAGGGCCAGCCGGGTCTGGGCTACATCTTCTGGTCCGACGATCAGCAGGCCTGGGGCGGTCCTATCGCCAAGAACCTGGGTCAGGAGCCGACCGAGGCCCTGATGACGAGCCTGGGTCTGGGCAAGGGCGACGCGGCCTTCTTCACCGCCGGCGACCCCGCCGTCTTCGCCAAGTTCGCCGGTCTGGCCCGCACGCGCGTCGGCACCGAGCTGAAGCTGGTCGACGAAGAGCAGTTCAAATTCTGCTGGATCGTCGACTTCCCGATGTTCGAATGGTCGGAAGAAGAGAAGAAGGTCGACTTCAGCCACAACCCCTTCTCGATGCCGCAGGGCGGGATGGAGGCCCTGGAGACCCAGGACCCGCTGACCATCCGCGCCTATCAGTACGACATCGTCTGCAACGGCTATGAGCTGTGCTCGGGCGCGATCCGGAACCACAAGGCAGAGATCATGCTGAAGGCCTTCGAGATCGCCGGCTACGACGCCTCGGTAGTCGAGGAGCAGTTCGGCGGCATGCTGAACGCCTTCCGCTTCGGCGCTCCGCCGCACGGCGGCCTGGCCCCCGGCATCGACCGCATCGTCATGCTGCTGGCCAACCAGACGGCCATCCGCGAGGTCATCGCCTTCCCGCTGAACCAGCAGGGCCAGGACCTGCTGATGAGCGCGCCCGCCGAGGCCGCCGACAAGCAGTTGAAGGAACTGTCGATCCGCACGGCCCTGCTGCTCAAGTAGGCGGCGACCGGTAGTCGAATTGAAAAGGGCGGCCTTCGCGGGCCGCCCTTTTTGTTTTGAATGTTCGCGCCTAGTTGCCGGAGGCGATGACCAGATTGCGCTGACGCGGCGGGATGGGAGGCGCAGGAGGAGCCGGCGGCGTGCGAATGACGCGGATGCGGCCGCCGCCGCATGACCGCACGGTCAGGCCGCCCGGCAGACGCGTCGCGCCGTCGCCGCAGGCCTCATGAATCTGATCCTGGGTCAGGCCGCGTGCGCCGGACAGGTCGGCGCCGCGAATATCAGTTCGGCTCATCGAAGCGCCCGAGAAGTTGGCGCCGTCGAAGCTGGCGCCGGTCAGGCGCGCGCTATCCAGGGAGGCTTCGCGGAACGAGGCCCTGTCGAACACGCCGTTGGTCAGGTTCGAGGCGTTGATTTCGGCGCTGGTGAAATCGGCGCCGACGGCGCGGACATTGGCCAGGGTGGCGCCAAACATCTCGCTGCTGTTGAACTTGGTGCGGATCAAGACGGCGCGATTGAAGTTGACGCCGTTCAACTCGGCCGAGGACAGGTTGGCGTCCTGGAAGTTGGTGTTGATCAGGTTGGCGCCGGTGGCTTCCGCGCCGGTCAGGTTGGCGCTGGTGAAGGTGCTGCCGAGGAAGTTGGCGCCGACCATTTCGACGCCGCGCATGTCGGCGCGGCTGAAGTCGCTGCCGGCGAAGTTCGAGCCAACCAGCTCAGCCCCGCGCAGGGTGGCGCCGACCAGGGTGGCGTTGGTGAAGCTGGCGCCGGTGAAGGTGGCGCCGGACAGGTCGCGGCCTGACAGTTCGCAGCGGTTGCAACTGCCGCCCAGAGAAACCATGCGGGCGACGTCGCGGTCCTGCATCTGCGACAGGGTCACGACACCGGCGAAGGCGGGGGCGGCCGCCAGCACGCCAGACACGGCTGCTGCTGCGGGAACCAGGCGACGGAGGAGGGCGAGCGGGCGTTTCATCACGCTACCTAGATGCGCCCATCGTCCGAATAACCCTACTTAAATCGCGGTAACGATGGCGACCTTCAGCAGGCTGGAATGCGCAGGCCCGACGGCAGGACGGTCGCATCGTCGCCGCAGGCCTGGTTGAGTTGACCCTGGGTCAGGCCGACCGCCCGCGCCAGTTGCGCGCCCGACAGGTTGGTTCCGCTGAGCTTGGCGCCGGACATGGTGGAGCCGTCCAGATAGGCGCCGACGAAGCTGGCGTTGGTCAGGTCCGCCCCGGCGAAGTTCGAACCCGAGAAGACGCCGCCATAGGCTTCCACATCGCGCATATCGGCGCGCGAGAAGCGGGTCCGGTTCATGACGGTCAGGCTGAGGTCGGCCTGACGCAGGCGGGCGCCGGCCAGGTTGAGGCCGCGCACCTCCATGCCCGAGAAGTCGCCCTGGAACAGGTTGCAGCCGGGGCAGCTTGCGCCGCCGCGGACGCGGCTGATCTGCGAGGCGTTCTGAGCTACGGCGGGCAGGGCCGTAGCGGCGACCAGCGAGGCGACGAGTGCGATAGCGAGACGGTTCATGCGAAGACTCCGGGGCTTTGCCTCTGCCCAGCAAGAAGCGGGCCGAATGGAGGTTTGTCTCAACCCTGCATCTGCGGGGCCGCGCCGCAGGTGTCGCAGATCCAGCCCCCGCCGCGATTCTGCAGGCTGAAATCGCCGCAGGCCGGGCAGGCTACAGCTTCGGTCGGGGCAGAGTCGCGCGGTGTCTCCGCCTTGCGCCCAAATGGGACGACGACGAGGTTGTCGGGCGCCGCGCCACGGGCGAAGCCCTTGGAGATGAACCGGGCGGCGGGCACAGGCTCGGCGTCGTTCATCGCCGTCGCACCCAGGCCGTCGGGGTTGTTCTCGGGTTCGGCGTTGGCCAGTTCCTGTCGCTCCAGATAGGAGACGCCCAGTTCGCGGAAGATGTAGTCGAGGATCGAGGTCGCCGAGCGGATTGAATCATTGCCGGTGACGCGTCCGGCGGGCTCGAACCGGGTGAAGACGAAGGCATCGACGAACTCGTCCAGCGGCACGCCGTATTGCAGGCCGATCGAGATGGCGATGGCGAAGTTGTTCATCAGGCTGCGGAAGGCGGCGCCTTCCTTGTGCATGTCGATGAAGATCTCGCCCAGTTCGCCGTCTTCGTATTCGCCGGTGTGGATATAGACCTTGTGACCGCCGACGGCCGCCTTCTGGATATAGCCCTTGCGGCGGTCGGGCAGTTTGCGCCGGGTGCGGTCGCGCTCGATGACCTTTTCAACGACCCGTTCGACAGTCCTGGCCTCAGGCTCGGCGCGGCGCTGAACAGGAGTGTCGGGCTCGGGCAGATCCAGGTGGAAGTCGGCGGGGGCAGCGGCGCGATGCAGCACGACGGCACGGCGACCGTCGCGAGCGGCCTGGCCCAAGGCGCGGGCGGCTTGAAGCGGTCCGGCGCGCCAGTCGACCAATTCCGGCGTGACGTCGGGAGCGTCGCTGAAAGGTTCGATCGCACGGCGCAGTTCGGCGTCGAAGGCGGCTGGGTCGGCGGCCAAAAGGCCGCGCAGCACTTCGGGGGCTGCTTTCCAGTCGGACAGATCGGCGTGGCCGAAGGCTGCGGCGCGCGCCGCCTGTATGGCGGACGGGTCGAAGCCCAGGCGGGGAAGAAGGTCGGCGCCTTCTTCGACCGAAAGGCCCAGAACGTCCCCGATGAAGCCCGCATCCAGCACGGGCGGGGCAAAGGCGGCGGCAAGCTGGTCGCTTTGACTCAGGGCGAGTTCGACGGCTTCCAGTTCCACATCGGTGAAACCGAGGTCGCGCAGGGCTGAATGATTGATCCCTGGTGCGCCCATCAGGGTGCGACGGCCGAACAACTGACGTTCGGCGTCCTCCACGTCGCCGCCGGCGCGGGCGATGGCGCGGGCCAGGGCGGGGCGCAGGCGAGGTTCAGTCTCGCCATCCTCGGTCTGGAACAGGTCCGTGGCTGAAAACGGCGAGGCGCCGAGGCGCAGGTCTAGGTCGGCGTCGCGCACGAACAGGCTGATGGCGGCATGGCGGCGGCCATGGCGCGACTGCAGGGTTTCGTCCTGGCCGCGCTCGCGAGCCAGGTGCGCGGCCTCGTCCTTGACCGCGTCCCATTCGGCGCAAGGGCCAAGGCGGGCGGCGATCTCGCTGGATGCGGCGCTGGCTGCGGCCGAGACGCGAGCGCCGACCGAGGCGGCATGGGTCGTGGCGTTCTCGGCGTCCCTGGCTAGGGACCAGTCGGCCAGGCCCGACAGGCCGATCGCAATGGGACGGACGGCCTGACGACGCCGGGCGGACGCGGCGTCGGGACAGAAGGCGACAGAGGTTTCGATCTCGAGCGCGACGACGAGCAGGCGGGTCAGGTCCTCCAGGGCGTCGTCGAAAGCGTTCCCGCTCAGGGTCGCCAGTTGAGGAAGTTGCAGGGCCGCTCGGGCTTCCAACCCGGCGTCGGCCAGGGCTTCAGCGTCGTGCGGCGTGAAGGCCAGGGCCAGATCGCCTTCCAGCGCGGCTTCGGCCACGGCCAGGGCTTCGGGTCCGCCCGAAGCGATGTTGTCGCGCGCAGCCAGGACGGGCGTCACGGTTCGTGCAACGGAGACGGGTAGGGCGACGGCGAGGCTTTCGCCCTCGACGGCGCGGATGATGTCGGCGTCGTTTGCGCCGCAGCGCCGGGCGATCAGGGCGGCGCGAGCCAGGGCCGGGTTGGCGGTAGGATCGGCGCAGGCTTCATGCGGGCCTTCGCAGCGGTCCACGGCCTCGGCGACGGCCTTCAAGGCTTCGGACAGGGCCTCGGCGGCGCGACCGGATAGGCGTTCGCCCCTTCGGGCGGCGGCCAGGTCGGCCAGACGGCGCGCGGTGCCGGGATCGCTGAGGGACAGGTAGGCGGCGGCTGCGGGCGCGCGGTCGCCATTCGCGCCCGGTGCGGCGAGGCCCAGCAGCAGGACAGCCGTGAGTTCGTCGGCGAAGGTTGCTGCGTCGGCCGCGCTATCGAGCAGGCCCAGGGCGCGGCCCCATGCGCTGAGCCGATGCGCCCAGCGCTCGGCCGCGCCGTTCACGAAGGCGGCGTGATCTTCATCCAGAGCGGCGGCGTCCTGGGGCAGGTCGACCGGCAGACCTTCGGCCCAGTCCAGCCAGGCTTCAACCCGTGCGTCGGACCAGTCGGCGGGCGCCAGCGTCGGCGTCATGACGCCGGGGCGTTCGATCAGGCGGGGCTCCAGCGCCACGGCGGCGGCGAGGGGGGCGAAACGGGGCTTGATGCGCATCAGACGTCTCCGCGCGTGTCCTGATCGCGACATTAACGACGCCTCCAAAGGCGTTTCAATAAATCTTGGGGGCTTGGAGCGGGTTACCCCCAAGATGTTGATGTCCGGCAGCGATACCGGAAACCGGTCTCGGACTGGACGCGGGCGGCTGTGGTTTCTATGATCAGCCTGCGTCGCCGGACCTCCCTGGGCGACGGGATTCGAGTAGGTTCGACGACGTGCTGAGCAAGATCTTCACCTGGTGGAACGGCGCCACGATCGGCACCCTGTTCACCGTCGGCAAACGCGGCCAGCTGGTCGGCACGGACGAGTTCGGCAACCGCTATTACCAGTCGCGCGATAACGTCAGCTATGACGGCCGCAAGCGCCGCTGGGTCATCTATGACGGCTATGCCGAGGCGTCGAAGGTTCCGCCGGAATGGCAGGGCTGGCTGCGCTACACCTATGACGAGACCCCGGTCGAGAAGCCGCTGCCGCGCCGTTCTTGGGAAAAGGATCACCTGCCCAACCTGACGGGCACGCCGATGGCGTGGCGTCCGCAGGGCTCGCTGGCCAATGAAGGCAAGCGCCCCGCCGCCACCGGCGACTACCAGGCCTGGAGCCCGGAATGAAACGACGCGTCCTGCTGATCGGCGTGGCCGTGGCGGGACTGGCGGTCGCGGGCGCCGGCATGACCAGCGCCCTGATGGATCTGCCGCAGGACGCCGTTCCGGTTCAGGACCCCGTCGGGGACCTGCTGCGCGACACCAACCGCACGCCGCTACAGAACCCGCAGGCGACGCCGCCGCAAACGCCGACGCCTGCGCCCGCGCAGGGGGCTGCGCCTTCGTCAGGGGCTCCGATCGCGGCCCCCGGCACGCCCGTCGTGGTCGTGACGCCCGAAGCCGAGATCGCCGCCGTTCAAGAAGACGCCCCGCTTGAGGCCGAGGTCGAGGCGCCCAAGCCGGCGACCGAGCCCGCTGCTGTCCCTGGCCGTCGTCAGCGTCGGCCGGTGGCCGTCATCCAGGCGATCGACAAGGTGACGGCCGAATCCATGCGGTTCGAGGTCGAGGTCGGCGGTCGTCCGGTTCGCTTCAACAAGACTCTGATCTTCAGCGTCCGCGCCTGCGAGGTCTCGGCCTCTGACGAGCAGACCGAGGACGCCATCGCCTATCTGGAGGTCGGGGTTCAGCCGCGGGGCATCGCCGTGCCGACCGAGGCGCGCCAGATCTTCAAGGGCTGGATGTTCGCCTCATCGCCGGCCGTCAGCGGCCTGCAACACCCGATCTACGACGCTTGGGTGGTCGGCTGTAAGGCATAGGCCACGGCCTGTGCGCCCGTTAGGGGCGCGGACAGGGCTGATTTGTCAGGCGTCAGACGCAGGGCGGGCTTGAGCAGCCGCAAATAGGCCGCCTGCGGCGTCTCCACCGCGCCGAACTGGCTGAGGTGCTCGGTCAGGAACTGGGCATCCAGCAGGCTCCATCCGCCCCTCCGCAGTCGCGCCACCAGATGCACCAGGGCGACCTTTGACGCATCGCGCGCCCGGCTGAACATGCTCTCGCCGAAGAAGGCGCCGCCCAGCGTCACCCCATAGAGCCCGCCGACCAGGACCTCGTCCTGCCAGCATTCCAGGCTGTGGGCGTGGCCGCGTGCGTGAAGCTCCAGGTAGAGGCGACGGATCGGATCATTGATCCAGGTGTCCTCGCGCCCCGGCATGGGGGCGGCGCAGGCGTCGAGGACGGCGGCGAAGGCCGTGTCCACGCGCACCTGAAAGGGTTCGCCCCGAACGGTGCGGCGCAGGCGCGTGGGAATGTGGAAGCGATCCAGCGGTACGACGCCCCGCTGGTCCGGCTCGACCAGAAAGACACGCGGATCGTCGCGGTCCTCGGCCATCGGAAAGACGCCGCGAGCGTAGCAGGCCAGCAACTCCTCGGGTCCGAAGACGCTGGAGGGGCTGCTGGCGCTGAACTCGGGTTCGTCCAAGAGAGGTTAGGCCTTGGCCTTCTGGGCGGCGGCCCATTTTTCCAGCCAGTGGATGTCGTAGTCGCCCGACAGGATGTCGGGTTCCTGCAACAGCTTCTGGAACAGGGGGATGGTGGTGTCGACGCCGCCGATGACCATCTCGCCCAGCGAACGCTTGAGGCGGGCCAGGGCTTCCTCGCGGTCGTGACCGTGGACGATCAGCTTGCCGATCAGGCTGTCGTAGTAGGGCGGGATCGAATAGCCGGCGTAGATGGCGCTATCCAGACGCACGCCTAGGCCGCCAGGGGCGTGGAAGTCCGTGATCGTGCCCGGCGACGGGGTGAAGGTCTCGGCGTTCTCGGCGTTGATCCGCACCTCGATGGCGTGGCCTTCGAAATGGATGTCGTCCTGGGTGAAGGACAGCGGCAGACCGGCGGCGATGCGCACCTGTTCGCGGACCAGATCGACCCCCGTGATCATTTCGGTGACGGGGTGTTCGACCTGCAGGCGGGTGTTCATCTCGATGAAGAAGAACTCGCCGTCTTCCCACAGGAACTCGATGGTGCCGACGCCCAGGTAGCCGATGGCGGCGATGGCCTTGTTGACCGTCTCGCCGATCTTCTTGCGACCCTCGGCCGACAGGGCGGGCGAGGGGGCTTCTTCCAGCACCTTCTGGTGGCGGCGTTGCAGCGAGCAGTCGCGTTCGCCCAGGTGGACGACGTTGCCGTGGCTGTCGGCGATGACCTGGATCTCGATGTGGCGCGGCTTCTGGAGGTAGCGCTCCATATAGACGGCGCCGTTGCCGAAGGCGGCCTTGGCCTCGGTCTGGGCCGTCTGCACGGCCTCGACCAGATCGTCAGCGGTCAGGGCGACCTTCATGCCGCGACCGCCGCCGCCGGCGGCGGCCTTGACGATCAGGGGGAAGCCGATGGTCTTGGACGCCTCGATGGCGGCCTCGACGGTTTCCACTTCGCCGTCAGAGCCGGGGACGACGGGGATGCCCGCCTCCATGACCGTCTTCTTGGCGGTGATCTTGTCGCCCATGACCCGGATGTGCTCGGGCTTGGGACCGATGAAGGTCAGGCCGTGGGCCTCGATGATCTCGGCGAAGCGGGCGTTTTCCGACAGGAAGCCATAGCCCGGGTGGATCGCCTGAGCGCCGGTGATTTCCGCCGCCGCGATGATCTGCGGGATGTTCAGATAGGACTTGGCCGCCGGCGCGGGGCCGATGCAGACGCTTTCGTCCGCCAGCCGCACCCACATGGCGCCGCGGTCGGCTTCGGAGTGCACGGCGACGGTGGAGATGCCCATCTCCTTGCACGCCCGGTGGATGCGCAGGGCGATTTCGCCGCGGTTGGCGATCAGGACCTTGGTGAACATATCCGGTCTCAGGCTTCCAGCAGGACCAGGGCTTCGCCGAACTCGACCGGCTGGGCGTCGCCGACCAGGATTTCCGACACCACGCCGTCACGCGGGGCCTGGATCGGGTTCATGGTCTTCATGGCTTCTACGATCAGCAGGGTCTGGCCCTTCTTGACCTTGTCGCCCGGCTTCACGAACTGCGGGGCTTCCGGCGAGGGCTGCAGGTAGGCGGTGCCGACCATCGGCGACTTCACCTCTTCGCCCTTGCGCGAGACGATGGTGGCCGGGTCCGACGGCATTGAGGCCGGGGCGGCAGCGGCAGCGGCGACAGGAGCCGGAGCGGCGGCGTACTGGATCGGCGCAGCCGCCGTCATGGTGACTTCACGGGCGACGCGGATGCGCAGCTCGCCGCGCTCGACCTCGATTTCCGTCAGGTCGGTTTCGTTCAGGATGTCGGCCAGGCTGCGGATCAGGCCGGCGTCGATGCCTTCGTTCTTGTGCTTGTCGTCGGACATGGTTCTGTCTCTCTTTAGATCTTGGGCGAACGAGCCCCGGCCGCCGCGCGTTCCCGCGCAAGCCGAAGGGCGGCCTTGACGGCCAGTTCGTAGCTGTGGGGGCCGAAGCCCGAAATGACGCCGGTCGCAACCAACGAAACATAGGAATGACGCCGGAAGTCCTCGCGCGCGGCGGGGTTCGACAGGTGGCATTCAACGACGGGCGCGCTGAGCGTCTTCAACGCATCCAGCAGGGCGACCGAGGTATGGGTGAAGGCGGCGGGATTGATCACCAGGGCGTCGGCCTCAAGGCGCGCCTCATGGATCCAGTCGACCAGCTGGCCTTCGTGATTCGATTGCTTGAACACCACGCGCGCGCCGTCGGCCGCCGCTTCGCACATCGCGTGGACGTCAGCCAGGGTCTCATGGCCATAGATGTCCGGCTCCCGAACCCCGAGAAGGTTCAGGTTGGGGCCGTTCAGGACATAGAGGGTCAGGGTTTCGGGCATTCGCTCGCAAAACAGGCGCGCAGCCGCGCGGAATCGAGCGCGCGTTGTAGCTCAGGTGTGGCGCGGCGCAAAGCGGGCCGTTGAAAAGGTTGACGCAGGGTCAGGAGGGGGGCCGGGAGGTGCCGTGGAGCGGACGGTCTGAATGGCCGCTAAGGGGGGCAAGCCGACCGCTATGAAAATTGGTCGATGGCCATCATCGTCCGCTCGAACTGATCGATGTGCGACCTGCTGACCTCGGTTGCGCCCAAGCCCACAGCGGCGCGTAGCTCGTTTATGATGTCGATGGAAATCACCATCAGCCGTTGGGCCATATCCAAGCTGATTTTCGCTTCGGCATAGGCCTCCTCAATGCGCATGCGTGCTGACTGGTGGGCGTAGACGGTGTTCCGCAGACCTTCGATTTTGGTGGCGAGGGGCTTGGCTTCGGCTAACAGCGTAGTTAGCCGGGCTTCCGCCTCCTGCGTGAGCTTTCCCGAGCAGTCCCGCATTAGCCTGGGGATACCGTTGACCTTAGGTCCCTGCGCGTAGGCCGCCGCTGTCCTCACATAGAATGAGTAGCGATGAGCCAAGCTGTTAGCTGCCCACAGGTCCATCATCGTTTCGCGATAGGGCTCTGTGGCGTGCCACGTAGTTTTATGGATGTGGAGCGACCAGAGGTCATGATGGATGGCAGCCATGATGACGTTGCGCGTCATCATCTCCATCCGTTCCTCCAGGTCGATCATTCACACAGTCTAGCCTGATACCGGAAAGCAGCAAGCAGCCGCCGCTTTCGTCGGCTATGGGTCTATGTTGGCCACAGGCTCGGGGATTTGATGTCTCGGACCTGAACCCCCATTATCCGCGCCACTTGAGAGAGGCTCGGCCTCCGCGCGCACCCTTGGAGCGAACAGTTTGCGTATCGAAGTCAACGGCGAGGCGCGGGATACCGCCGCCACGACCATTCTGGGCCTGGTTCAGGAGCTGTCGCTCGATCCGAAGAAGGTGGCGGTCGAGCGCAATCTGGAGATCGTGCCGCGCTCGCTGCACGGCGAAACGGCGCTGGCCGAGGGCGACAGGATCGAGCTGGTGCAGTTCGTGGGTGGGGGCTGAGGCCCCTTGAACACCGCTCATCCCGGCGGACGCCGGGATCCAGTCCTTTGGCGACAGGCGCGGCGCTTTCTGGCTGTGTGTGGGGTTCTCACTGGATCCCGGCGTCCGCCGGGATGAACGGGAAGGGGAGCGGGGCTTATCAAATCCCGCAACGGCGCTTCCCCCCGGCGCATGGCGGCGCTAGGTCAGGAGCATGACCGATACAGCCCCCCGCACCGACAGCTGGACCGTCGCCGGCCGCACCTTCAACTCGCGCCTGATCGTGGGCACCGGCAAGTACCGGGACTATGCCCAGAACGCGGCGGCGGCCGAGGCCTCGGGCGCTGAGATCGTCACCGTGGCGGTGCGCCGGGTGAACCTGACCGATCCGAACCAGCCGGTGCTGACGGACTTCCTAGATCCGAAGAAATACACCTATCTGCCCAATACGGCGGGCTGCTTCACCGGCGAGGACGCGGTGAGGACCCTGCGTCTGGCGCGCGAGGCGGGTGGCTGGACCCTGGTCAAGCTGGAGGTTCTGGCCGATCAGCGCACCCTCTTCCCCGACATGGAAGAGACCCTGCGGTCGCTGAAGCTGCTGACCGCCGAGGGCTTCGAGGTCATGGTCTATTGCACCGACGACCCCGTCTATGCGCGCAAGCTGGAGGACGCGGGCGCCGTGGCCATCATGCCGCTGGGCGCGCCGATCGGCTCGGGCCTGGGCGTGCAGAACCCCATCAACATCCGCCTGATCGTCGAGCAGTCCAAGGTGCCGGTTCTGGTCGACGCGGGGGTCGGCACGGCCTCGGACGCCGCCATTGCGATGGAGCTGGGCTGTGACGGCGTGCTGATGAACACGGCCATCGCCGAGGCGCGCGATCCGCTGCTGATGGCCAGCGCCATGAAGCACGCGGTCATCGCCGGGCGGGAATCCTATCTGGCCGGACGCATGAAGAAGCGCTTCTATGCCGATCCGTCGTCGCCGTTGGCCGGTCTGATCTAAACCGCGACGCTGAGGCGGCTTGCGGCCTCAGGCGCTGGCGCGCACTCTTCCGGCGACGGCGGGAGAGGGAATATGCGTTTCGGATTGATGGCCTGCACGGCTATGGCGGCCTGCATGATCGGGCCGATGGCGGTGGCGGATGCGACGGCGGACAAGGCCGTGCGCGACTTGCTGGATCAGCCTCAGGTCTGCGGCCCCGGCGGCTCGGCCATCGAGGCGATCCCGACCAATGACATCGTCATGGTGGATGGCTTCGGAACCGGCGGGTTCAAGATCGACACGGCTAACCCCGAGGCCCAGGCCTGGTTCGACCACGGCGTTAGGCTGCGCTGGGCGTTCGAGCATACCGAATCGGTGCGGGCTTTCCGCAAGGCGCGGGCGCTGGACCCGAGCTGTGGGATGTGCGCCTGGGGCGAGGCCTGGGCCATCGGCCCCAATCTGAACGGCGGCGGGCAGGACAAGGCTTCGATCGAGGCCGCTCGCAAAGCCGCCCGCGACGCCCGCCGACTGGCCCGCGACGCGACGCCGGTTCAGCGTCAGATGATCGACGCCCTGATCCAGCGCTATTCCGGCTCGGAAAAAAGCCGCGCCGACCGCTTCGCCCAGCGCATGGACCGGATCGCACGCCAGAACCCCGATGACGGGGCCATCGCCAACATCACTGCCGACGCCTGGCTGCTGGCCGCCGACGAATGGTGGGACGACGAGGGCAAGGCGGCTGATCCGGCCATTCCGCGCGCCATGGGCCTGCTGGAGCAGGCGCTGGCCAAGGACCCGAACGATCCTGGCGCGATCCACCTCTATATCCACCTGACCGAATGGTCGGACGACCCGCATAAGGCCATTCCCTACGGCGAGAAGCTGGCCCTGCTGGCCCCGGCGGCCAGCCATCTGGTGCATATGCCGTCGCACACCTACTACCGGGTCGGGCGCTATCGCGATGCGATGATGTCCAACGTCAACGCCGTGGCGTTGGATCGGCGCTATGACGCCCTGGCCAGGCCGCCAGGCGGGGTGCCGGCGATGCGGCTGCACGCCCACAACATCCACTTCGGCATGGGCGGCGCCCTGATGGCCGGGGGCGGTGAGGAGGGGCTGAAGCTCGCTGACTGGTTCCTGACCACCTATCCGAACATCGGGGCGCAGGAATACTGGCGTCAGATCGTCGCCAACAACGCCTACGCCCTCTATGGCCGGTTCGGTACGCCCGAGCAGGTGGCGGCGTTGAAGGAGCCGCCAGAGACCCATCCGCTGCTGCGGATCAACTGGCGCTATGCTCGGGGTGAGGCTGCAGCGCGAGCCGGTGATGCGAGTGCTGTTCGCGCCGAGGCGGACGCCATCAAGGCCCTGCGTGAGGCGACACCCTTCACTGGGCCGATGGCCGAGCAGCGGGCGGTCTTCACCGAGCTGTCGCAACGGATTCTAGAAGGCCGCGCGGCCATGATCGAGGGTAATGCGACGGCCGCCGTCGCCGCCTTCACCCGCGCGGCGCAGATCCAGGCCATGGACGACGAGGGCGGCGATCCGCCGGTCATCTGGTATCCGACGCGCCGCAGTTTGGCGGCGGCCCTGCTGGCCAGTGGCGACGCGGCCGGGGCCAAGGCCAAGATCGAGGAACTGCTGAAGGATTGGCCCAGCGATCCCTACAGCTATTTCGTTCTGGCCGAGGCCGAGCTGAAGCTGGGGAATACTGAAGCCGCCGCCGAAGCGACCCGACGCGCGAACGTCGAGTGGATCGGCGGCGAACGGAGCTTGGTCGCAGCCTAGCGCTTGGCGTCTTCGATCATCTTGGCGACGGCGGCCGGCTCGATGCTGGCGCTGGCCTTGCCGTTGATGAAGAAGGTCGGGGTGCCTTGCAGGCCTAGGGTCGCGGCGACGGTGTGAATGTCGGTGACGTGGCGGGTCATCTCGGGCGAGGCGATAGCGGCCTGGGCCTTGGTCATGTCCACGCCGTGCGCAGCCAGGATGCCGTCAATGGCGGCGCGGTCCAGGGCGCGTTCGGTCATCAGGGCGTCATAGACCTCCAGATACTTGCCCTGCTGATGCGCGGCCAGGGCGGCGCGGGCGGCGTATTGCGAGGTGACGTCGTCGCCGCGGTCCAGGATCGGCCAGTCCTTGAAGACGAAGCGGACTTCGGGGTGGGCGGCCATCAGGGCGCGATAGTCGTGGGCCACGGCCTTGCAGCCCGGGCAGCGGAAGTCGAAGAACTCGATCACCGTGACCTTGGCGTCGGCGGGGCCGAAGCTGGGGTCGCGCGCGTCGGGGGCCAGCAGGGCCGGGTTGGCCTTGACGGCGGCGTCGATGGTCTGGACGCGGGACTGTTCCTCATGGGTCTGACGTGCGGCCAGGACCTCATCCAGCACCTGCGGGTTCTCGATCAGATAGGCGCGCACCCGTCCGCCGAAATCGGCGCCGGTCAGATAGGGAACGGCGGAGACGCCCAGCGCCACAACCGACACGGCCAAGGCCGCGCCAGCCAGGGTCTTGCCGGACAGGGACGACAGGAGGCTGCCTTTCGGGGCGGGTTTCGGGGTTTGAGCGTCGGGGCGGGCGTCGTCGGTCATGCAGGTCTCGGTATCGGAAAAGGAAGCGGCCTCAGCCGTTGGGCAGGATAACGCCGCGGTTGTTGCGCTGCTCATTGCGGCGCTCGGCGTCGTCGATGTCTCTTTGCGAAGCGCCCGACGAGAAGACGATGTCAGTGGCGCGACGCCATTCGATGGAGTTGCGGTCCAGCATGTCGCGGGCGCGCATGGCGAACTGGTTGGCCTGTTCCGTCCGGCCCAGGGCGAACCAGTATTCGGCCGAGGCCAGGCGCGCCTCGCCCTCCTTGCCCTGACTGGCGTAGGCTTGACCCAGCAGACGCCAGGCCAGGGTGTTGTCCTTCTCCAGCGCCACGGCGCGCTTCAACTGATCGACGGCGGCGTCCAGATTGGCGGGGTCGTTGGTCTCGATCAGGGCGTGGGCCAGGTTGATCTTCAGCAGCGGTGCGTCGGGCTTAAGCTCGACCGCCTTCTGATGGGCGCCGATAGCCTCGGCCGGGCGGCCTTCCTCGAACAGGATCTGGCCCTTCAACTCCCAGAAGTAGGGATTGGCAGGCTGTTCAGTCAGCAGGGCGTCGACGGCGTCGAGCGCCTTGTCCGTCTGGCCGTCGCGATACCAGGCGATGGACCGCGCATAGCGAGCGGGCAGGGAGGTGTCGGACGACGGATAGTCGCGCAGCGCCGCGTTGGGCGATTCCATGAAGGAGCGGATCTTGGCCACCACCAGGGCGTGCTGGGCCATCCGCTCGGGGCTGTCTTGGTGAGCGTAGTGGGGGGCGGCCTCGACCGGACGGCGCAGGGCCTCGATACGGGCCGACGACAGGGGGTGGCTGCGGAAATAGGGGTAGCGGCGCTGGTCCGAGAAGACTTCCTGTGAGCGGAAGTTCTCGAAGAACTCGACCATGCCCTTGCCGGATTCCCCGGCGCGTTCCAGGGCGCGGGCGCCGGTGATGTCGGCCTCGCCTTCCTGGCTCTGCATGTAGCGCAGGGCGCCTAGGGTACCGAAATACTGGCTGGAGGCCAAAAGGGCCGCGCCCGCATCCGGCGCGCCCGCGATCGCGGCCAGGGCCCCCAGGGCCATGGTCATGATCATCGGCTGCATGCCGGCATTCTGGGCGCCGTCGCGCAGGGTGTGGCGGTTCTTGATGTGGCCGGCCTCGTGGGCGATCACGCCCAGAAGCTGATTGGGGGTCTTGGTCTGCAGGATCAGGCCGGTGTTCAGGCCCATGATGCGCCCGCGCGTGGCGAAGGCGTTCAGGTCCTGGTCGTTGACCAGCAGGATCTCGACCTCGGTCGGCTCCAGCCCCATGGCGACGAAGACCGGCTCGGACCACTCATGGATGATCCCCTCGATCTCGGTGTCGCGGATCAGACTTTGGGCCGAGGCTGATCCGGCTGCAGTCAGGACCGCCACGGCAGCCGTGGCGGCGACAAGGGCGCGGGTAGCGACACGGGGAAGCCTGGTCATGACGTACTCCAGAGCGACAGTCTCCCCCGTGTCTTCAAGCCTAATCGTGTCCGATCAACGGCGCCACCAGCCGCGCTTGGGCTTGGCAGGCGGAGCGACGATCTGATTGGGGTCTTCGGCGATGATGGCAGCCACGTCGACCTCTGGAGTTGGTTCGGGCGTCGGCTCGACGACGATGGCCGGTTCGGGCGCGGGTTCGGCCACAGCTTCGGGCTCCAGCGCCTGTTCGATGGCGGCCTCGATCTTGGCGGCGACTGCCGGCTCCACGTCCAACTGGGCGGGGACCGCGACCGGCTCAGCCTCGACCGGGGCTTCCACCGTGACTTCGGACTCGGCAGGGGCTTCGATCACGGCTTCGCCGGCGACGTCGGCGCTGACCTTGCGGCGTACGCGGCGACGCTTGGGCGCTTCGACGGGTTCGGCGACGACTTCAGGCGCGTCAGCGACGGCTTCCTCGGTCGGAATGATCGTGGCGATGGGCGTGTCCGGCGAACCAACGGGGGGCAGGCCCTCGTTGACGGCGCGGTCCTCGACCTTGGCCTCGTGAGCCAGGCCGCTGCGATCACGACCGCGACCACGGCCGCGACGGCGACGCGAACGTCCGCCTTCGCGCTCGGCGCGTTCGCCTTCGGGACGTTCGGCGGTCGCTTCCACGACGTCGCCGGCTTCCGAGGCTTCGGCCGGGGCGCGTTCGCTGCGTGGGGCAGGGTTGATCGGATCGAACCAGACATAGGGATCGTCCAGCGACGGCGTGCGGCCGCGCACCCAGGTGAAGGCGTCACGTTCGCCGTCCTCACGCATGCGGCGACCGCCACGACGGCCGCGACGGCGGCGACGGCCGGCCTCGCTGTCGTCGTCTTCGTCGTCGGCGGCGACCACGTCGGTCGAGCCGGCTTCGTCCGAGGTCTCCTCGTCACGGCGACCGCCGCGACGGCGGCGACGGCGGCCACGGCCACGACCTTCGCCGTCATGCTGTTCGGAACGCTCGCGGGCTTCGTCGTCGTCGCCGTCTTCGCGGTCCAGATCGGCGTCGTCCTCATCGTCGCCTTCGATGACTTCGTCGTCCTCGTCTTCGTCTTCATGGTCGAAGGCGCTGTCGTCGAAGCCGTCGTCCAACTCGGCGGCCGAGATATGGGTGACGACCGGGATGAAGTCCTCGTTGGTCGAGGTGCGCTCGATAGCGTGCTCGCCCTGGGCCAGGCTGTCGTCGATCTGAATGACGACGTTCAGGCCGCGCTGCTCCAGCAGGCGCTGCAGATAGCTGCGCTTGTGGTTCAGGATGTAGAGGGCGACGGCGGTCGAAACGCGCAGGTTGACCGAGCCGGCGCCGTTGCGGCCCGCCTCGATGTCCACGGCGCGCAGGGTGGTCAGGGCGGCGCTTTCCGCCGAGCGGATACGACCGGCGCCCTGGCAGCAGGCGCAGACCTCGGTGGCGCCCTCGATGACGCCCAGGCGACGACGCTGGCGGCTGATCTCCATCAGGCCGAAGCCCGAGATGCGGCCCATCTGGATGCGGGCGCGATCCTTGGCCAGGGCGTCCTTCAGCGCCTTCTCGACGGCGCGGTTGTTCTTGCCTTCATCCATGTCGATGAAGTCGATGACGATCAGACCGGCGAGGTCGCGCAGACGCAACTGGCGGGCGGCCTCGACGGCGGCTTCCAGGTTGGTCTTGGTGGCGGTGGCCTCGACGTTGCGTTCCTTGGTCGAACGACCCGAGTTCACGTCGATGGCGACCAGGGCTTCGGTCTGGTTGATCACCAGATAGCCGCCCGACTTCAGCGGCACGACCGGCTGGTGAATCTGGGTCAGCACCTCTTCGATGCCGTTGGCCGCGAACAGGGGCTTGGAGCCCTGATAGAGGTGAATCTTCTTGGCCTGCGACGGCATCAGCACGCGCATGAAGTCGCGGGCTTCCTTGAAGCCTTCCAGGCCCTCGACCTGAATGCCATCGAAGTCCTTGTCGTACATGTCGCGCACGGCGCGGCGGACCAGGTTTTCTTCTTCGTAGATGACGGCCGGGGCGTTCGACTTCAGCGTCGTCTCGCGGATCGTCTCCCACAGGCGCAGCAGGTATTCGTAGTCGCGTTTGATCTCGGCCTTGGTGCGCTTGGCGCCCGCCGTGCGGATGATCAGGCCCATGCCCTTGGGCACTTTCAGCGCCGAGGCGGCGGCCTTCAGGCGGCGACGGTCCGAGGTGTTGGTGATCTTGCGCGAGATGCCGCCGCCCTTGCCGGTGTTCGGCATCAGGACGCAGTAGCGGCCGGCCAACGACAGCCAGGTGGTCAGGGCCGCGCCTTTGGCGCCCCGCTCGTCCTTGACGACCTGCACCAGCAGGATCTGGCGGCGCTTGATGACGTCCTGGATCTTGTAGCGACGCATCAGGCGGCGCTTCAGGCGTTCCTCGTCGGCCAGACCGCCTTCGGACTCGTCGTCGCCTTCACGGCCCAGATCGTCATGATCGTCGTCGTCGGAGTTCGCTTCGGCCATGATGGCTTCGCGGTCGGCGACCGGGATCTGATAGTAGTCCGGGTGGATTTCGTTGAAGGCTAGGAAGCCGTGACGATTGCCGCCGTACTCGATGAAGGCCGCCTGCAGGCTGGGCTCTACGCGAGTGACCTTGGCGAGATAGATGTTGCCGCGAAGCTGGCGGCGGGCCGTGGATTCGAAGTCGAATTCCTCAACCTGACGTCCGTCCACGATGGCGACGCGGGTTTCTTCCGCGTGCGCCGCATCGATCAGCATTGTCTTTGACATGGAAAGTCTCTCTCTGGCGCGCCAGGCCGGGCCCTGCGGATGCATCCGCGGACAAGGGGGCGGCTCGCCGAATGGAAATGGGGGCCAGGGCGCGCGTCATCCCCTCGCGAAGTGCGAGAGCGGCATCAAACTGCCGGTCGGGAGCGCAGGCGGGTCGGCCCATGAGGTTCTGTCGGTCCTGGGTCCGAACGCGCCGTTCTAGGCCGCGTCCCGGACCCGTTCTTCGGATCGTCGGCCAGGCCGGGCGATCCTCGGAATGAGGTGAAAGTCAGCGCTGCGAGGAGGGCGCGCCCGACCCTGCGGAAACATGCAGAGGGCGCGATCGTTCGCGAGCGGACTAGATCATAGGCATATGTGGCGGAAAATAAAAGAACCACAACCGTTACAGGTGTTAACGGAATCCTTAGTCGCGCTGCTCAGGATCGCCTTCTGAACCAGAAGGGTGAAGTCCGTCCATGTACGGCCGGTGGCGTAACAGTCTGTCCCGTTGGGGCGTGCGTGAATGGGCGATGACGGGCTTGGCCTTCGTCGTAATTTGCGCCGTCGTGCTGACGGCTGGGCGCGGTCTGGCCTTTGGGCCGGACGGTCAGATTTCCGGCATCCGCTTCGGCGGCGACGCCCAGCGCACGCGGGTCGTGCTGGATTTGGGCAAGACCACGCGCGGCCAGGTGATAGAGGACGGCACGGCCGGCCGCGTCGTCGTTGCCCTGTCGGACGTGGCGCCGAAGCGAGGGTTGGACGGCGCCGGTTCGGGCCTGGTGCGCGGCTATGAAGTCAGTTCCGCGGGCGCGTCGTCGCGCATTCGACTGGACCTGGCGCGCGGCGCCGAAATCGAGCGCCGTTTCCTGTTGCCGCCCGGCGACGGTGTTTCGCACTATCGCTATGTCATCGATCTGAAGGCCACGGGCGCTGCCGCGGCGGTCGCCGCCGGCGCGCCGCCGCGTCGCGAGCAGACCCGCCGGGAAAAGCCGCTGATCGTCATCGACGCCGGGCACGGCGGCCGCGATCCGGGCGCGCAAGGCCAGCACGCGCAGGAAAAGGCCGTCACTCTGGCCGCCGCGCGCGATCTGAAGGCCGCCATCGAGCGCACCGGCCGCTATCGCGTGCGCCTGACGCGCGACAGCGACGTCTATGTCATTCACGGCCGCCGGGTGCAGATCGCCCGTGACGCCGGGGCTGACCTGTTCATTTCTCTGCACGCCGACGCCGGGACCGATCCGGCCCTGCGCGGGGCCAGCGTCTATACCCTGTCGGAGCAGGGCGCGGGCCGTGCGGTGCGTGAATATACGCGCGGCGACGACTGGCAGCGTGACTTGCGCCTGCCGGGCCGCGATCCCTCGGTCGACCGCATCCTGCTGGACATGACCCAGCGCGCCACCCAGAACCGCTCGGCCCAGTTCGCGCGGGTGCTGCTGACTCACCTGGAGGGCGACAGTCATCCGCTGCTGCGCCGCAGCCACCGCGACGCCGGTCTGGCTGTGCTTTTGGCGCCCGACGTTCCGGCCATCCTGCTGGAGATGGGCTTCATCACCAATCCCGAGGACGAGCGCGTCCTGACCGACGAGCGCGCCCGTCGCCGCCTGATGCGCTCGGTCGCCGAAGGAATCGACCGCTATTTCCGCGAACCTTCGGCGCCGGTGATGGTGGCCGGCGAGGTCGCCGGCGGCGGCTGATCTAGTCTTCCAGCGCCGCCTTGGCGCGATGGAAGATCGCCTCGAACATTTCTGGCGTCAGGCGGCCCGTGTTCGTGTTCAGGCGTGAGCAGTGATAGCTGTTAATGATGGTGTAGCCGCCGACCTTGCCCTCGACGCCGTGCCCGGCGGGGATGGCCGTGCCGGGATAGCCGAGCGTCCGCAAGATGCTGCGCCGTGACACGTCGCCCAGGGTCACGATCACCTTCAGCCGGGGCAGGGCGGCCAGCCGATCGATCAGGAAGGGACGGCAGGTGTTTTCCTCGTCACCTGTCGGCTTGTTCTGCGGCGGGGCGCAGCGCACGGCGTTGGTGATCATGGCGTCGACCAAGGTTAGGTCGTCCTGTCCGTCGGGGTCGTAGGTCCCTTGCGCGAAACCGGTCTTCCTCAGGGTATCGAACAGCAGCCAGCCGGCGTGGTCGCCGGTGAAGGGGCGTCCGGTACGATTGGCGCCCATGCGGCCCGGCGCCAGGCCCGCGATCAGCAGGCGGGCATTCGGGTCGCCGAAGGAGGGGGCGGGGCCATTCCACCAGTCAGGATTCTGGCGGATGTTTTCGTGACGATAGGCGACCAGGCGCGGGCACAGGGGGCAATCGCGCGCCGGTTCAGGGTTCAGGGCGCGGCTCACGTCCGGTCGCTCCGGTCCAAGGTGCGGGCGACGCCCTGATTCATGGCGGCCTTGGGTTTGCTGAAGTGGATCATGACGTCGGACAGGTCGATGAAGGCGTCGGCCTGGCGGCGCAACTCGTCGGCGATCTGGGGTGGTTGGCTGCGGGTGGTCGAAACTACGGTGACGCGCACGCCCTTGGCCTGGATGGCCTCGACGACCCGGCGAAAATCGCCGTCGCCCGAGAACAGGACCATGTGATCAAGACGCGGAGCCAGCTCCAACATGTCGACGGCGATCTCCATGTCCATATTGCCCTTGATGCGGCTGTGGCCCTGGGCGTCGGTGAAGCGCTTGACCGGCTTGGTCACGACGGTGAAGCCGTTGTAGTCGAGCCAGTCGACCAGCGGCCGAATGGGCGAGAACTCTTCGCCCTCGACCACCGCCGTGTAATAATAGGCGCGCACCAGCTGGCCCTTCTGGCCGAACCAGTCGGACAGCTTCCTGAAGTCGAGATCGACGTTGAGTGCACGGGCCGCCGAATAAAGGTTGGCGCCGTCGATGAACAAGGCGATGCGGTCGCCCGTGTGGTCGGTCATGAATATGAGTCCGTGGAAATGGTCGAGAATATGAGCGTCCCGACCGAAATCCCCGAAGGCGACCTGGATCTGGACGGTGCAGTCATCGTCGCCCTGGGCTGCAATGACAAGGGTGTCTGGGCGTCCTGCGAAGAGGCGCTGGAGGCCGCGTTGGCCCGCTTCCGGGCCGAGGGCGTCGATATTCTGGCTCGCTCGTCCTGGTGGTCGTCGAGGGCCTGGCCCGATCCGACCGATCCGCCCTTCCTGAACGGGGTGGTCATCGTGCGCACCGAGCATGATCCGGGCGTCTTGATGAGCAAGCTGTCGCGGATGGAGGACGTATTTGATCGCCGTCGCAGCGTTCGCAACGCGCCCCGCACCCTGGATCTGGACCTGATCGCCTACGGACGGCTGAGCGGCGACCTGGACGGGCTGATCTTGCCGCATCCTCGGGCGGCTGAGCGCCTGTTCGTCATGGGGCCGCTGGCCGAGATCGCCCCGGCGTGGCGACATCCGACGCTTGAGGGCGACGCCGCGTCCCTGGCCGGACAGGCGAGCGTCGGCGTCGATGCGCGACCTTTGAACCGTTGACCTGATCCCGGAGCAGGATAGCTTCGTCGGAAATGACACCGGGAGACAACGCCATGTTCCTGCCAACCCTCGCCCTGATTGCCGCCCTACAGGCCCAGCCCGCCTCGCCGCCGGCGGGGGTCGGCGTGGTGATCCGCGAGACCGACACCATGGTGCGTCAGGTTCCGCCGCATAGCGGGCAGGGCATGAGCACGGCCTATCGCATCTCCGACGGCGTGCCGAACCGGGCGATGGAGTTCCGCAAGCGGGTCATGCATCCCGGCGCCGCCATTGGCCTGCATCCGATCGCCCACGACGAAGTCTATTATGTCGTCAGCGGCGAGGGCGAGGTGACGTCGGACGGGGTGACGACGCAGATGCGCGCGGGCGACGCGGCCTACCTGTTCGACGGCAATGTCGTCGGCATCCGTCAGACGGGAGAGGTGGACCTGGTGCTGATCATCAGCTATCCGCTGGCCCAAAGGAAGAACTGAGGCGTTTTGCGCCGCATTCCGGCCTTCGCGGCGTTGCACAATCACGCCTAACCCTATATTTTGTGCGGTTCTCCCTGCCGCCAGAGGAATTTCATGGCCCGCGTCACTGTCGAAGACTGCATCGAGAAGGTTCCGAACCGCTTTGGTCTGGTTCTGCTGGCCGGTCACCGCGCCCGCAACATCGCCAACGGCGCCCCTCTGACGCTGGACCGCGACAACGACAAGAACCCTGTCGTGGCCCTGCGTGAAATCGCCGACGACACTGTCGTGCCGGACGACCTGCGCGAAAACATCATCACCACGCTGCAACGCGTCGATGAGCGCACCGAAGCCGAGGATGAGGCCGAAGTCGTGGCCCTGCTGGCCGAGCCGCAGCACATGAACATGGCCGAGGCCGAACTGATCCGTGCGCTGCAAAGCGACCGGGACGGCGGTCAGGAGGAACGCTACTGACGGCTGAGCCTGTCAACGGCGTAACCATCCTCCCGGCGCGGTCCCCCGCGGACCCGTCGCCGGATCAAGTCGCGAATCAGATAGACCAGACGGCGTCGCTCCTTTCCGGGGCGGCGCCGTTGTCGTCTGAAGTCTCCGAGTCTCAAGTGTCTGAAGCCAAGCGCGCCCCGATCATGCGCCAGTTTGAACTGATCGAGGCGGTCAAGGCCTATGACCCCACCGCCGACGAAGCGCTGCTGAACCGCGCCTATGTCTATGCGATGAAAATGCACGGCTCGCAGTTGCGGGCTTCGGGCGATCCCTATTTCGCCCATCCGATCCAGGTCGCGGGCATCCTGACCGACTACAAGCTGGATACGGCGACCATCGTCACCGCCCTGCTGCATGACGTGGTCGAGGACACCTCGGCCACCCGCGACGACATCGCCGCCATGTTCGGCGAAGAGGTCGCCGTCCTGGTCGAGGGCGTGACCAAGCTGTCGCGGCTGGAGCTTCAGGCCGAGCACACGCGTCAGGCCGAGAACCTGCGCAAGTTCATCCTGGCCATTTCCAAGGACGTGCGGGTCCTGCTGGTCAAGCTGGCCGACCGCCTGCACAACATGCGCACCCTCCAGTACGTCAAGCCGGAGAAGCGCGAACGCATCAGCCGTGAGACGCTGGAAGTCTATGCGCCGCTGGGCCGATCGATTGGCATTCACTCCATCGCCTCCGAGTTGGAGGAACTGGCGTTCGAGCATCTGAACGCCACGGCCCGTGTCGCCATCCAGCGCCGTCTGGAGGCGCTGAAGCTGGAGCACGGCCGCGCCATCGAGGGCGTGTCGCGCGAAATCGAGACGGTCCTTAGCGAGGCGGGCATCCCCGCCCATGTGAAGGGTCGCGAAAAGACGCCCTATTCGATTTGGCGCAAGCTGCAGAGGAAGTCGGTCGGCTTCTCGTCCTTGTCGGACATCTACGGCTTCCGGGTGATCGTCGAGGCCGAAGACGACTGCTATCGCGCGCTTGGCGTCATCCACCGCGCCTGGCCCATGGTGCCGGAGCGGTTCAAGGACTTCATCTCGACGCCCAAGTCGAACAACTATCGTTCGCTGCACACCACCGTCGTCGGGCCGGGCGGTCTGCGCATCGAGATGCAGATCCGCACCGAGATCATGGACCGGGTGGCCGAGGACGGGGTGGCTGCGCACTGGGCCTACAAGAACCATTCCTATGGCTTCGACCGTGAGGCGATGGAGGCGGACGGCGGGCGCGACCCGCTGCTGAACCTGCGCCATCTGGTTCAGGTCATCGAGCACGGCGAGGGCGGCGAGGACTGGGTCGAGCACGCCAAGCTCGAAATGTATCTGGATCAGGTCTTTGTTTTCACGCCCAAGGGCGCGCTGATCACCCTGCCGCGCGGGGGCATGGCGCTGGACTTCGCCTATGCGGTCCACACCGAGGTCGGCGACACGGCGGTGGGCGTCAAGATCAACGGCGAACTGAAGCCCATGCGCACGGCGCTGCAGAACGGCGACGTGGTCGAGATCATTCGCGGGACCAAGCGCGAGGTGCCGACCGACTGGCGCAGCCTGACGGTGACGGGCCGGGCGCGTTCGGCCATTCGCCGCCATATCCGCACGTCCGAGCGCGACGAGTTCGTGCGCCTGGGCAAGGCGACGCTGGAACAGACGCTGGAACGCGCGGGCAAGTCGCTGGCCGAGGTTTCGCTGAAGCCGGTGCTGGAAACCCACGCCATCGCCACCGAAGAGGACATGTTCGACGCCATCGGCCGGGGGCGTCTGGCTGCGACGAAGATCGCCGAGACCATGTTCCCGGCGCTGAAGGGCCAGTTGAAGGCCGGGCCGGAGCGCAAGCGGATCGGCAATGAACACGCCCGTCTGTTCGTGCGCGGCAGCGGCCTGACGCCGGGCGTCAGCATCCACTTCGGCGCCTGCTGCAGCCCCGTGCCGGGCGACCGCATCGTCGGCATTCTGGAGCCCGACAAGGGGCTGACGGTGCACACGATCGACTGTCAAACCCTGGCCGACTTCGCCGACGACGACAGCGTCTGGCAGGACCTGCAGTGGACGCCCCAGGCGGAACAGGACGCCGTGGCCGCCGCTCGTCTGCGCGCCACCATCCGCAATGCGCCCGGCGTGCTGGGCCAGGTGGCGACCATCATCGGTGAGGCCGGCGGCAATATCCTGAACCTGTCGATGGCCCACCGTCAGCAGGACTTCTTCGACGTCGATATCGACGTCGAAGTCGAGGACGCGCGTCACGCCACCATGATCATCGCCGCCTTGCGCGCCAATCCGTCCGTCGACACCGTGGACCGCGCGCGGGGCTGATCGCCTGCGCGTCTGACTGAAGGCCGAAATGACTCCCGAACAGCAAGAACTCGCCAACGCCGCTCAACTGGCGTCGCCCTCCTATCGACTGGCCGCCCTGGATCAGGACTTCCTGCTGGGCGAGTCCATGCGCGGCGTGCGCTTCCTGATGGAATACGAGAAGGCCGAGGAGGCGCTGAAGGCCTGGGGCGTGCGCTCGACCATCGTGGTGTTCGGCAGCGCCCGCGTCGGCGCCAACGGGGGCGGTCGCCACGCCTACTGGTACGAACAAGCGCGTCAGTTCGGGCGCATCGCCTCGGAGCGGGGCGGGGCCTTCCGCGGCTCGCCGGGCGAAGTCCGCGACAACGTCATCGCCACCGGCGGCGGTCCGGGCATCATGCAGGCCGCCAACCAGGGCGCGCATGAAGCGGGCGCGCCGTCGATCGGCTTCAACGTCACCCTGCCGCACGAGCAGGTTCCCAATCCCTGGTCGACGCCGGAGCTGACTTTCCAGTTTCACTACTTCGCCATGCGCAAGATGCATCTGGCCATGCGGGCCAATGGCCTGGTGGTCTTCCCCGGCGGCTTCGGCACGCTGGATGAGCTGTTCGAGATCCTGACCCTGCGTCAGACGGATAAGGCGCCGCCGATTCCCATTGTCCTGTTCGACGAGGCCTATTGGCGATCGGTCATCAACTTCGACACCCTGATCGAGCACGGCATGGTCAAGGCCTCGGACATGGCGCTGTTTTCCTTCGCAGACGACGCTGAGACCGTGTGGGCGAAGCTGCTGGAAGGCGGCCTTAAGCCGAACTGCGACACCAAGTAGGTCACTCGGCTTGAGGGGCGCGGATGCAAGGTCTAAGGGACGCTCTCATGAACACTGAAGACGTCCTCAACGAATTCCGCGACGCCGGCGCCCTGCGCGAAGGCCATTTCGTCCTGTCGTCCGGCCTGCACAGCCCGGTCTTCCTGCAGAAGAACCTGGTCTTCATGGACACGCGCCGCTGCGAGCGCCTGTGCAAGGCTTTGGCCGAGAAGATCGTGGCTACGGTCGGCCCGGTCGATGTGGCCATCTCGCCCGCCGTCGGCGGCATCATCCCCGGCTATGAGACGGCGCGGCACCTGAACGTGCGCTCGCTCTACGTCGAGCGTGAAGGCGGCGAGTTCAAGCTGCGTCGCGGCTTCACTGTCGAGCCGGGCGAGAAGGTGGTCATGGTCGAGGACATCGTCACCACCGGCCTGTCGTCGCGCGAATGCATCGCCGCCATCCAGAAGGCCGGTGGCGAGGTCGTCGCCGCTGCCTGCATCGTCGATCGCTCGGGCGGTCGCGCTGACGTGGGCGTGCCGCTGATCGCCCTGGCGACGCTGGACGTCCCGGCCTATCCGGCCGACGCCCTGCCGCCCGAACTGGCCGCCCTGCCGGTCGAGGATCCGGGCAGCCGCCGGCTGTCCAAGTAAGAGAAGAGAGAACGGGATGAAGCGCGAGCGGGTTCGTCTGGGCGTCAACATCGACCACGTCGCCACGGTTCGTAACGCGCGCGGCGGCGCTCATCCCGATCCGGCCCGCGCGGCTGAGGCGGCGCTGGCGGCGGGGGCGGATGGCATCACCGCCCACCTGCGCGAGGATCGCCGCCACATCACCGACGCCGACATCGACGTGCTGACGGCCCTGTGCCGTCGCGCCAACAAGCCGCTGAACTTCGAGATGGCGGTGACCGACGAGATGCTGGCCATCGCCCTGCGTCACCGTCCGCACGCCGCCTGCCTGGTGCCGGAACGGCGCGAGGAGGTCACGACCGAGGGTGGTCTGGCCGTTGCCGGTCACGAGGCGCGCATAGCCCCCGTGGTGAAGGCGCTGTCGGAGGCGGGCATCCGCGTCAGCCTGTTTATCGAACCGTCAGAAGCCCAGGTCGAGGCCGCCGCCGCCGTGGGCGCGCAGGTGGTCGAGTTCCATACCGGCCGCTATTGCCACCTGACCGATCCGGCTGAGCGCGCCTTCGAACTGGACCGTCTGGCCGCCGCCGCCGCCCAGGCAGACATTCTGGGGCTGGAGGTCCACGCCGGCCACGGCCTGGACTACGCCACCGCAAGCGTGGTTCTGGGTATCCCTGAGATCAAGGAACTGAACATCGGCCACTTCCTGATCGGGGAGGCGGTCTTCGTCGGGCTGGACGCCGCCATCCGCCGGATGCGGACGGCGATGGATGAAGCTGTCAGCGGAGCCGGTCGGTGATTATCGGCGTCGGCGCTGACCTGTCGGACATTCGCCGCATCCAGAAGTCGCTGGATCGGTTCGGCGACCGCTTCAAGGAGCGCTGCTTCACCGAACTGGAGCGCACCCGTTCCGACCGCAAGCCGGACCCGGCCTGGAGCTACGCCAAGCGGTTCGCGGCCAAGGAAGCCTGCGCCAAGGCCCTGGGCACCGGGATGCGCGCTGACGTCTATTGGCGCGACATGGGGGTGGTGAACCTGAAGTCGGGCCAGCCGACCTTGGCGCTGACCGGCCACGCCGCCGAGCATCTGGCGCGTCTGACCCCGCCGGGGCATGAGCCGCGCATCCATCTGACCCTCAGCGACGAACACCCTTATGCTCTCGCTTTCGTGGTCATCGAAGCCTTGCCCGTGGCTTAATCAGCCTTTACGCCTCAGGCTTCCAACCCCGCGTTCTGCGGGGGATTCGAGCAGACCATGAGCGACGACCCAAAGGCGAACGGCGGCGCCGGCAATCCTGCCATCGACCCGACCGAGCAGCGACCGATCTGGAGCGACGACGGGGACGCCCCCTTCGACATGGGCGACGATCCCGAAGCTCTCGACAGCGACAAGCCGATCTACGCCACGCCGCGTCCCAAGAAAGCCAAACGTGTGAAAAAAGAGAAGTCCGCGAGCAACGAGACGGTCGAGATCATCAAGACCGTCGTCTTCGCCCTGCTGATCGCCTTCGTGCTGCGGGTGCTGCTGTTCCAGCCCTTCACCATTCCCTCGGCCTCGATGGAGCCCAACCTCTACGAGGGCGACTACATCGTCGTGTCGAAGTGGTCCTATGGCTATTCCAAGCACTCGATCCCGTGGAGCCCGCCGCTGTTCGACGGCCGCATCCTGGGTAAGGACCCGACGCGCGGCGACATCGTGGTGTTCAAGCTGCCGCGTGACAACAAGACCGACTACATCAAGCGCGTGATTGGCCTGCCGGGCGACAAGGTGCAGATGATCGCCAACAAGCTCTACATCAACGGCGCCCCCGTGAAGGACGTTGTCGTCAGCCGCGCTGAACTGGCCGACATGTTCGGGCCTCGTCCGGTGACCCAGGTCCGCGAAACCCTGCCCAATGGCAAGAGCTTCATGACCCAGGACTATGGTCCCGGTGGCGACCTGGACGACACCCCGGTCTATGAGATTCCGGCTGGCCACTTCTTCATGATGGGCGACAACCGCGACAACTCGATCGACAGCCGCGTCGAGATGTCGGCTGGCGTGGGCATGGTTCCGGCCGAGAACCTGGTCGGCAAGGCCGAGATCATCATGTTCTCCTGGTCGCCGGGCGCGTCGCTGTTCAACCCGGTCAGCTGGTTCGCCAACCTGCGTCCCAGCCGGTTCTTCAAGATCCTGGACTGATGGCGAACGTGCGTGCCGAGGCCGTGGCCGCGCTCCGGCGTCGGCTGGGCCATGACTTTGCTGATCCGACCTTGCTGGAACGCGCCCTGACCCACGCCAGCGTGGGCGAAGGCGCGGGCCAGGTCGAAGGGCGCCCCATCGCCGACAACGAACGGCTGGAGTTCCTGGGCGACCGAGTGCTGGGCCTGCTGGTCGCCGACCGGCTGATCCGCGACTTCCCCTCCGCCGACGAAGGCCAGTTGTCTGGCCGTCTGCACGCCCTGGTGGACAAGGCCGCCTGCGCCCGCGTGGGCGAGCGGCTCGGTGTCGGCGCGGCGCTGCGCCTGTCGCCGGGCGAGACCAAGACGGGCGGCCGCAGAAAGGCCGGAGTCATCGCCGATGCTGTCGAGGCTATTCTGGCGGCTGTCTATCGCGACGGCGGCCTGAGCGCGGCCAAGACCATGTTCGACACCGCCTGGGCCGAGGAGTTCGCATCTCCTCCGGCGCCGGCCGTAACCAATCCCAAGTCCGCTCTGCAGGAGTGGGCGCAAGCGCAAGGGCGTCCGCTGCCAACCTATCGGGTGGTCGAACGCACCGGATCAGATCATGCTCCGACCTTCGTGGTCGAAGCGACGGTGGTCGGTTTCGACCCCGAGAAACAAACAGGACGTTCGCGTCAGGAGGCGGAAAAAGCCGCCGCCACAGCACTATTGAAACGAGAAGGCGTAATTTGACCGAGACCCTCAACCCGAACCAGCGCGCGGGCTTCGCCGCCATCATTGGCGCGCCCAACGCCGGCAAGTCGACGCTGGTGAACCGGCTGACGGGCTCCAAGGTCTCGATCGTCACCCAGAAGGTCCAGACCACGCGCTTTCCGGTGCGTGGCATCGCCATCGAGGGTGACGCCCAGATCGTTCTGGTGGACACGCCCGGCATCTTCACGCCCCGCCGCCGTCTGGACCGCGCCATGGTCGCTTCGGCCTGGGGCGGGGCGCAGGACGCCGACGTGGTGCTGCACCTGATCGACGCGCCCTCGCACATTGCTTCGGAAGGCCGTGACGGCACCCCGGCCGACCGCAAGTCGGCCGAGGACACCGAAACCATCATCGCCAATCTGCAGGCGACGGGAACCAAGGTCATCCTGGGCCTCAACAAGATCGACGGCATGCGCCGCGACACCCTGCTGGCTTTGTCGCACCGCCTGTTCGAAACCGGCGTCTATGAAGAGGTCTATATGATCTCGGCCCTCAGCGGCGACGGCGTGGACGACCTGAAGAAGCGTCTGGCCCGCTCCATGCCCGAGGGGCCGTGGCTCTACCCGGAAGATCAGTCGGCCGACGTGCCGGTCCGCGTCCTGGCCGCCGAGATCACCCGCGAGAAGGTCTATCTGCGCGTCCACGAGGAACTGCCCTATTCGGCAGCGGTCGAGACGACTTCGTTCGAGGAAAAGGCCGATGGTTCGGCCCGCATCGAGCAGACCATCTATGTCGAGCGTGAAAGCCAGCGCCCCATCGTTCTGGGCAAGGGCGGCCAGACTCTGAAATGGATCGGCCAGAAGTCGCGCGAAGAGCTGATCGAGTTGCTCGACCGCCCGGTTCACCTGTTTCTGACCGTCAAGGTCGACCCCAAGTGGCAGGACAGCCGCGCCCTTTACGCCCAGTTCGGGCTGGAGTTCGACGTCTAGGATCGTAGTTCAGTATCGTGTTTGTAGTTCCCAAGTCTGCTGGCGGTCGGCCCTGGTTCCTCGGAACCCTGGCCGCTGTCGCCCTCGTCTCCGCCGGCGCCGGCGCCTGGATCGTTCACGCCATCGCGCCTGAAACCCAGGCGGCGACGGCGACCAAGGCCAGACTGCCCGAACGCCCGCCGGTCGAGGTGGTCGAGGCCCTGCCGCAACTGAAGGCGCGGCTGGACTATTTGGGCGAGCACAAGCAGTTCATGGGCGCCATCCTGGTGGCCAGGGGCGATCAGGTCCTGTTCCGTCAGGTCTATGGCAAGGCCAACTACGAGAACGATCAGCCGCTGAAACTGGACACCCGTTTCCGCCTGGCCTCGGTGTCCAAGCAGTTCACCGCCGCCGCCATCCTGAAACTGCAGGATGAGGGCAAGCTGTCGGTCAACGACCCGGTCTGCAAATGGATCGAGGCCTGCCCGGACGCGTGGAAGCCGCTGCGGATTCACCACCTGCTGTCGCACACCTCGGGCATTCCCGATCTGATGGCCCAGTCCGAGTGGGGACGCATCCGCGTCACGCCGCGCACGCCGCAGGAACTGACCGAGACCTCGGCCCGCTATGGCTTGCAGTTCGAGCCGGGCACCAAGATTCGCTACGACAACGCCGCCTACAACCTGGCCGCCGAGATCGTCGCCAAGGCCAGCGGCAAGCCGTTCGAGACCTATCTGAACGACGCCATCCTGAAGCCCCTGGGTCTGAAGGACACCGGGTCGGACGCCCACGCCGACGCCCAAGGCCTGGCCATGGGTTACGCCAACTTCCCTGCCGGACTGGCGGCCCAGCCGATCGCCAACGTCAGCGTGGTCTATGGCGCCGGCGCCCTGTATTCGACGCTGGACGATATGCTGGTGTGGAACCAGGCCCTGCATAAGGGCCATGTCCTCAGCGACGCCGCCTACGCCCAGATGATCGCCGATCACGCCCCTGAGGGCACGCCCAAGGAGCGCGGCCGCGCGCACCGGGCCTATGGCTACGGCATCTACGTCAACAGTCTGGGCGAGCAGGTGAGGCCCGCCTTTGACGACAAGCAGATCTATCACACGGGCAGCTGGGCCGGGTTCCGCAACCTCGTCCTGTATCAACCGGACGCCGACGTGACCGTGGTGGTCCTGTCCAACAACTACCACCAGCGCGACCTGGTCTTCATGCTGAGCCAGCAAGCCATGGCCGAGGCCTTGGGGCGCGAGTTCCCGACGGGGCTGAACCGCTAGAAGTCAGCTTTCTGATCTCCTCCCCATTCCATGGGGAGGTGGCGCGGAGCCGTAGGCGACGTGACGGAGGGGGCGGCTCGACGGCAGACCTTTGCGTCGCCCCCTCCACCGCTTCGCGGTCCCCCTCCCCATGAAATGGGGAGGAAATGAGCGCTTCGCTTTACGGCTGCATCGATCCCGTTTCGATAAACCGCTGGTGCCAGGACAGGGCCTCGGTCAGCAGGTGCGGCGATTGCAGGCCGTAAGACCCCTTCAGGGCACGGGCGTAGTAGTCGCTGAGCGCGTCGCGATAGTCGGGGTGGGCGCAGTTGGCGATGATGACCTGGGCGCGCTGCTTGGGCGACAGGCCGCGCAGGTCGGCCAGGCCCTGTTCGGTGACGATCACCTGAACGTCCTGGGTGATGTGGTCGACGTGGCTGGCCATGGGGACGATGGCCGAGATCTTGCCGCCCTTGGCCGTCGACGGCGTGACGAAGCAGGAGATGTAGGCGTTGCGCGCAAAGTCGCCCGAGCCGCCGATGCCGTTCTGGATGCGCGATCCCATGACGTGGGTCGAGTTGACGTTGCCGTAGATGTCGGCCTCGATCAGGCCGTTCATGGCGATGCAGCCCAGGCGGCGGATGATCTCCGGGTGGTTCGAGATTTCTTGCGGGCGCAGGATGATCTTGCCGCGGAACTGGTCCATGCGGCTGTTCAGATCGGCGGCGGCCTCGGGGCTAAGCGAGAAGGCGGTGGCCGATGCGACGGTCAGCTTGCCCGAGTCCAGCAGGTCCAGCATCCCGTCCTGCAGCACCTCGGTATAGGCGGTCAGGTTCTCGAACGGGCTGTCCTGCAGGCCGGCCAGCACGGCGTTGGCGACATTGCCCACGCCCGATTGCAGGGGCAGCAGATGGGCGGGCAGGCGACCCAGCTTCACCTCATGCTGCAGGAACTCGATCAGGTGGCCGGCGATGGCCGTGGCGCTGGCGTCCGGCGCGGCGAAGGGCAGGTTGCGGTCGGGGCTGTCGGTCTCGACGATAGCGGCGATCTTGGACGGATCGACACGGAAGACCGTCTCGCCGATCAGGTCCGTCGGCTTGGTCAGCGGGATCGGCACGCGCGCGGGCGGCAGGGCCGTGCCGTAATAGACGTCGTGCATCCCCTCCAGTGCCGGGTTCTGCCAGTTGTTGACTTCAAGGATGATGCGGTCGGCGCGGTCCAGCCAGGTCTTGTTGTTGCCGATGGAGGACGAGGGGATCAGCGCGCCGTCCTCGCGGATGCCCGACACCTCGACCACCGCCGTCTCCAGCGGGCCGAGGAAGCCCTGCCAGGCCACCGGCGCCACCTGCGACAAGTGCATGTCCAGGTATTCCATCTCGCCCTTGTTGATCTTCTCGCGGGCGATGGGGTCGGAGTTGTAGGGCAGGCGGAACTCGATGCCGTCCGCCTTGGCCAGGGCGCCGTCCAGCTCCGGCCCAGTCGAGGCGCCGGTCCAGACCTTCAGCTTGAAGGGATTGCCCGCTGCGTGCTCGGCCTCGATCCGCTCGGCCAGGGCCATGGGCACGACCTTGGGATAGCCCGAGCCGGTGAAGCCGCTCATGCCCACGGTCGAGTTCGCCGGGATCAGGGCGGCGGCGTCCTCAGCGGACATGATCTTCGACTTGAGGGCGGCGTTGCGGACGCGGGACATCGGAAACCTGACGACTGGAGCCGGGGAGGGCTCGGGGGACGGAGCGGACATAGGCGCCGCATCACCCTGATTCCAATACGGCTTTGGTCGTAACAGTCCGTGATCACAAAGGCGTCAGCCGCCCGGTTTCCAGTCCGCCGCCGGGTTGGTGTTGATCATCCACGGGATGCCAAACCGGTCGGTCAGGCTGCCAAAGCCGGGGGACCAGAAGGTTTCGGCGAAGGGCATGCCAACCTTGCCGTCTTCGGACAGGGCATCGAACACCTCGCGCGCCTTGGCGAGGTCGTCGGTGTGATAGGAGACGTCGAAGCCGTTTTTGGGCTTGTCGATATTGGGCGCGAATTCGGGCGGCATGTCGGCCCCCATGATCGCTTGATCCTCGACTTCCAGCCAGCCGTGCATCAGCCAGTCCTTGTACTTGGGATCGACCGGCATGTCGGGCGGGCCGTCGCCGAACGGAAAGGCGGCTGTGACCTTGCCGCCCAGCACGCGGGCGTAGAACTCCAGCGCCTCGCGGCACTGGCCCTGAAAGCTGAGGCTGGTGACGATTTTCATCTTGTCCTCCCTTGGATCGGGGCGGAACGCACGAGAGCGCCGAAGTGTCCTTCTCCCCTTGCGGGAGAAGGTGGCAGGCGAAGCCTGACGGATGAGGGGTCTCGCTAGGTTATGTGAAGGCTGATGGGCAGACTGCTGCGCAACCGCTCATCCGACCTCGCGTGGCTCGGCCACCTTCTCCCGCAAGGGGAGAAGGGCAACGGGCGCTTTCTTCGCTAAAGGAACAGGACTAGAACATTCTTCATGATCACCGCCGCCCTGATGATGCTCCAACTGTCCGCAGCGCCTGCCGACACCGCCTCGGTCGAACGCACGCTGGATGCCATGCATGCGGCTGCTTCAGCGGCCGACGGCGAGGCCTATTTCGCGACCTTTACTGCGGACGGCCGCTTTATCGGCACCGACGCAACCGAACGCTGGACCCTGCCGGAGTTCCGCGCCTACGCCATGCCCTACTTCTCGCAGGGCAAGGGCTGGACCTATCGGCCGTCGCAGCGTGTGGTGACGATCGCCTCGATCGACTGCCGCTGTGTCGCCTGGTTCGACGAGGTTCTGGACAACGACGCCTATGGGACCACGCGCGGGTCGGGCGTGCTGCGCCTGACCGACGACGGCTGGAAGATCGAACAATACGTCCTCAGCTTCGCCGTGCCGAATGACAAGGCGCGCGCCGTCGTCGACGTGATCAAGGCCGACTGATGGAGGTTCAGGACGACGCCTTCGTCCTGTCGGCGCGGGCGCATGGGGATACGGGGGCGGTGGTCGAACTGCTGACCGAGCATCACGGGCGACGTGCGGCCTATGTCGCCGGCGGGGCGTCGCGCAAGATACGGCCCTTCCTGCAGGCAGGGGCACGGGTCGTGGCCGATATGCGGTCGCGGACCTCGGACCAACTGGGCTCGGCGCGGCTGGAGCCTGTGGGCGAGGGGCCCGCGGCCCTGTTCGACGATCCTCTGGCCCTGGTCGGGCTGAACGCCGCCGCTGCGGTGGCGCAAGGGGCGCTGCCTGAGCGCGAGGCGCATCCGGGGGCGTTTTACGCCTTCGAGGCCCTGATGGGGGCCTTCGTCATGCCCGAGGTCTGGCCCGCCATCTTCGTGCGTTTTGAGGCGGGGCTGCTGGAAGACCTGGGCTTTGGGCTGGACCTGTCGCGCTGCGCCGCCACCGGCTCGATGGACGACCTGATCTATGTCAGCCCGCGCACGGGCCGCGCCGTCAGCAGAGATGCGGGCGCGCCCTATGCCGACAAGCTGCTGAACCTGCCGCCCTTCATGCTGGGGGCGCAGGCGGGGCTAGGCGAAGGCGACGTGAAGGCGGGGCTAGACCTGACCGGCCACTTCCTTGAGCAGTTCGTCTTTCACGCCCTGAACAAGCCGCTGCCGCCTGCGAGGGTGTGGATGATCGAGCGGTTGGCGGAGGCGGGGCGGCTCTAGGCCGGTTCAGCCGAAGGTGAAGGCGAAGACCTGAACGTCCGGGTCGAGGAACTCGATCTCGAAGGTCCGTTCGCGCACTGGCCCGGACTGGCGCACCAGTTGATACAGGCGCTGGCTGTCGATCCGGCCCAGGCCTTGCGCGTCGATGTCCAAGCCCGCGTCGGCCCCCGGCGCCTGACCGTCGATGCGGACGCGGAAGGGCACCGGCTGGCCCATGCTGCTCGGCCCCATGACCAGGTGCAGGTCGCGGGCCTTGAAGCGGAAGGCCAGCCGTCCGCCCGCCGTCTGCAGGTCGGCGTGCTCGGACCGCACGATCCAGTCGCCGGATAGGCTCCAGTCGTTCAGTTTCAGCGGCGCCGCCGCATAGGTCTTGCGCACGTCGAAGGCGAAGCCGCCGGGCGAGACGAAGTGCTCGGCGCGGGCGTAGCCGACATAGGTTTCGGGCGAGGCGACCTCGGCCATGTCGGCGGCGGCCTCTGCGCCCTGACCCCGCACCTGAACCACAGTCTGATCGACATTGGCGGCCCCGGCCTCCTTCAGCAGTTGCTGGATGACCCGCTCGGAATGTTCGTAATCGCCCTCGCCGAAGTGGTGGTAGCGGATGTCGCCCCTGCCATCGATGAAGTAGTGGGCGGGCCAATATTTGTTGTCGAAGGCGCGCCAGATCGAGAAATCATTGTCCATGGCCACGGGGTAGGTGATGCCGAACCGGCGCACGGCGTCGCGGACGTTGGCGGGGGACTTTTCGAAGGCGAATTCGGGCGTGTGGACCCCGATCACCACCAGACCCTGATCGCGATACTTCTCGGCCCAGGCGCGGACATAGGGGATGGTCCGCACGCAGTTGATGCAGGAGTAGGTCCAGAAGTCGACCAGCACGACCTTGCCGCGCAACTGCTCGGTGGTCAGGGGCGGGCTGTTGATCCACTCGGTCGCTCCGGTCAGAGGCGGCATGGTGCCTTCGACGGGCAGGGCGTTGAGCGGGGCCGGGGCGGCGTTCATCGGCTGGCTAGCGCCAAAGCGGCTGAGCAGGCTCTGTTCGATGTGGTTCGTGCTGCTGCTCGACAGCCGGGTCAGCAAGCCGGTGTCGAGGCCCAGCGCAATGGCGGCGACGCCGATCAGGACCAGCACGCCCAGACCCCTACGCACCCATTCGCCGACGCCCAGCGACTTTTTCATCGCCTGAAACACCTTTCCGCCGATCAGCAGGGCCAGAGCCAGAGATGTCGCGGCCCCGGCGGCATAGGCGACCAACAGCAGGGTCGTACCGACGCTGGCCCCCTGAAGCGCGGCGCCGGTCAGGATCAGCCCCAGGATCGGCCCAGCGCACGGCGCCCACAGCAGGCCTGTCGCCACGCCCAGCAGGAAGGAGGGCCAGAAACCGCCACCGGACTGCTGCTCTGCGCTGGCCTTCTCGGTCAGGCGCGAGCCGAGCGCGACCAGAGGCCGGGTTAGCCGATCCGCCAGCGACGGAAACACCAGGGTCAGCCCCAGCACCGCCATGACCGCCAGGGCGATCCAGCGCCCGACCTGATTGGCCTGCACCGCCCAGCCGCCGCCGACCGCCGCCAGCGTCGCCACCCCGGCAAAGGTCAGCGCCATGCCCAGCAAAAGGGGCAGGCCGCTTTTCATGAAGGGCTGGCCCGCCCGCGCGAAGACAAAGGGCAGCACCGGCAGGATGCAGGGGCTGAGAATGGTCAGCGCCCCGGCCAGATAGGACATCAGGATCAGGAGCATGACGTCGTCCTATGGCCTCAAACCTGGATCTTACGCTGCGAAGAACGCTTCGGATGGCGTCGGGTTACAAGAGCCGTTGCAGGTCGCGGATAGCGGCGCGGGTTTCTCGCGCCAGAGCCTCGACCAGTTCGGCGGCGGACAGGGCGCGGGTCAGGGGCGCGGCCTGACCGGCCCATTGCGGGGCGTAGCCGTCGTCGCCCTGCAGGCTGGCGGCGGCGTTCAACGCCTTGCCGATGTCGTAAGCGTAGGGATAGGCGGCGACGAGCGCTTCGTCGGCGCGCTGCATGAAGGCGTTTTCGATGCCGCGTGCGGGGCGGCCCGAGATCACGGGGCTGACGCGAGTGCGCTCGGCGCGGGGACTGGCCAGGGCCGCGCGATAGGCCGCGTTGGCTGCGGACTCCGGGCAGGAGACGAAGGCGGTGCCCAACTGCGCGCCTGCCGCCCCCAGCGCCAAGGCTGCTGCGATCCCGGCCCCGTCCATGATTCCGCCCGCCGCGATACTCGGAATGTCCAGTTCGCGGGTCAGAAGGCGCGTCAGGGGCAGGGTCGCAAAGCGCGGGTCGTCGGCGGGATCGAAGACGCCGCGATGGCCGCCGGCCTCCACCCCCTGAGCCACCACCATGTCGATCCCCGCCGCCTGGGCCAGTCGGCCTTCCTGCGGCGTGGTGGCGCTGGCGATCAGGACGCAGTCGGCGGCTTTCAGGGCGGCGATCCTGTCTGGATCCGGCAGGCCGAAGTGGAAGCTGACCACGGCGGGCTTCTCGTCCAGCAGGACGGCCAGCTTGGCGTCGTCGGTCAGGAAGCTCTGGTAGATCTCGTTCAGGGCCTCGGGCGGCGCGGCGCCGAACTGGGTGAAGATCGGGCGCAGGCTGTCGATCCAGACCCGGTCACGTGCTGGATCAGGCGGCGTCGGCTTATGGCAGAAGACGTTGACGTTGAACGGTCGCGTCGTCAGGGCCTTAAGCGCCTGTATCTGACGTCGGCCCCCGGCCGCGCCGACCGAGGCGATGGAGATGGAGCCCAGCGCCCCAGCGTTCGACACGGCGGCGGCTAACTCGGGCGTCGAGGTCCCGGCCATCGGCGCCTGAATGATAGGCAAACTCAGTCCGAGGCGGTCGGTGAGGGCGGTCTTCATGGCGGGTTCCTGACCTGATCTGCGGCGACCCTCCACAGATAGGCGTGGATCGTCCCCGCGTCAGCCGCGCGCTACGCTAGACTTTGTCGTTCAGATCACCGATTCGAAGTCGCATGACCATCCACACCCCGACACCTGAAGGCGGCCGCATCGTTGAAGAGCCGATGAGCGAGGCGCTGTCCAAGCGCTATCTCGCCTACGCCCTGTCCACGATCACCAACCGCGCGCTGCCCGACGTGCGTGACGGCTTCAAGCCGGTGCACCGGCGCATCATGTACGCCATGCACCAGATGCGGCTGAACCCGCAGGCGGCGGCGCGCAAGTGCGCCAAGGTCGTCGGCGAGGTCATGGGCGGCTATCACCCGCACGGCGACGCCTCGATTTACGAGGCCTTGGTGCGACTGGCCCAGGACTTCGCCCAGCGCTATCCGCTGGTCGACGGACAGGGGAACTTCGGCAACATCGACGGCGATAGCGCAGCCGCCATGCGCTACACCGAGTGCAAGCTGACGCCCGCCGCCGTCCTGCTGCTGGACGGCATCGATCAGGACTCGGTCGACTTCCGCCCCACCTATGACGATCAGGACGAAGAGCCGCTGGTCCTGCCGGCGGGCTTCCCCAACCTGCTGGCCAATGGCTCGTCGGGCATCGCCGTGGGCATGGCGACCTCGATCCCGCCGCACAATGTCGGCGAACTCATCGACGCCTGCCAGCTGCTGCTGGAGCGGCCCGAGGCGACGACGGCGGAGCTGGTGCAGATCGTGCCGGGGCCGGACTTCCCGACCGGCGGGGTCTCGGTGGAAGGCCATGCCTCTATCCTGGACGCCTATGAAACCGGTCGCGGCGGGGTGCGTCTGCGCGCGCGCTGGGAGACTGAGGACCTGGGCCGGGGCGTCTGGCGCATCATCGTCACCGAGATGCCCTATCAGGTGCAGAAGAGCCGCCTGATCGAGGGTCTGGCCGACCTGATCGAGAACAAGAAGGCGCCGCTTCTGGGCGACGTGCGCGACGAGTCGGCGGAAGACATTCGCCTGATCCTTGAGCCCAAGAACCGCACCATCGAGCCCGAGATGCTGATGGAGAGCTTGTTCAAGCTGTCCGATCTGGAGGTGCGCTTCCCGATCAACATGAACGTGCTGGATGCCTCGGGCACGCCGCGCGTCATGGGCCTGAAGGACTGCCTGCGCGCCTTCCTCGATCACCGCCGCGTGGTGCTGAACCGTCGCAGCCAATGGCGGATCGAGCGGGTCGAGAAGCGACTGCACCTGCTGGAAGGCCTGCGCATCGTCTTCCTCAACCTGGACGAGGTGATCCGCATCGTCCGCGAGGAAGAGCAGCCCAAGGCTGTTCTGATCGCGCGCTTCGGCCTGAGCGAGCCGCAAGCCGATTACATCCTCGACACCCGTCTGCGTCAGCTGGCGCGGATCGAGGAAATGGCGATCGACAAGGAATACAATGCACTGGCCGAGGAACTGGCGGCGCTGAAGGCGCTGACCTCGTCCGAGGCCAAACAGTGGAAGGCCATTTCCAAGGAACTGGAGGCGGTCCGCAAGGCCCTGATCTCGCCGCGCCGCACGACCATCGGCGAGGCGGTGGACAGCTCGGCCTTCGTGGCGCCGGAAGCCTTCATCCCGCGCGAAGCTATCACCGTCATCCTGTCGGAACGCGGCTGGATCCGCGCGGCCAAGGGCAAGGTCGAGGACCCGTCGGAGCTGAAGTTCAAGGAGGGCGACAGCCTGGGCTTCCTGGTTCCGGCCTTCACGACGGACAAGCTGCTGATCGGGGCGTCGGACGGGCGCATCTTCACCATCGGCGCCGACAAGCTGGCCTCCGGGCGTGGCCATGGCGAACCGCTGCGTCTGATGATCGATCTCGACGAAAAAGCCGAGATTATCAATATGGTGGCGCACGAACCGAATGCGAAGCTTCTGGTCGCGTCCAAGGCCGGCTACGGCTTCGTGGCGCCGGAGAACGACCTTCTGGCCCAGAAACGCGGCGGCAAGCAGGTGCTGAACGGCGACATGCTTTCGATGCTGCGCGTGACTGGCGACCACGTCGCGGTCATCGGCGAGAACATCAAGGCGCTGATCTTCCCGATCGCCGAACTGCCCGAAATGGGGCGCGGCAAGGGCGTGAAGCTGCAGAACTACAAGCAGGGCGGTCTGGTCGATGTTTCGGTGTTCAACGCCGAGACGGGGCCGGAATGGGCTGACGGCGGCGGGCGTCGCCGCAACTGGCCCGACTGGAAGGACTGGCTGGGCAAACGCGCGAGCGCCGGTCGCCAGGGGCCGCGCGGGATGCGCAAGTTCCGCTGACACCAAGGTGACGGCGATTTCATTAGGCGGTCGCCGTCAGCCCTTGCGATAATCTCGCCCTAGGCCGTTCCGGCCGGGGCTGGAGATTTCAATGATCACCCTGATCGTCATCGGCGTCATCGTCGTCGTTCTGCTGTTTGTCGTCGTCGGCGCCTACAACAAACTGGTGGCGCTGGATCAATCGGCCAATCAGTCGTTCGCGGACATCGACGTGCAACTGAAGCAGCGTCAGGACCTGATTCCCAATCTGGTCGAGACGGTGAAGGGCTACGCCACGCACGAGCGCGGCACCCTGGACGCCGTGACCCAGGCCCGCACCGCCGCCGCCGGGGCCACCACGGTCAACGACAAGGTGCAGGCCGAGAACATGCTGACTGGCGCGCTGGGGCGTCTGTTCGCCGTGTCGGAGGCCTATCCAGACTTGAAGGCCAACGCCAACTTCCAGCAGTTGCAGATGGACCTGTCGGACATCGAGAACAAGTTGGCCGCCGCGCGCCGCTTCTTCAACAATGCGGTCAGCGAGTTCAACGCCGTGCGCCGCCAGTTCCCGACCGTCCTGTTCGCCAGCATGTTCGGTTTTGGTTCGGACAAGCCCTTCTTCGACGTGGGCGAGGGCGAGCGCGCCGCCCTGAACGCGGCCCCGCCGACGGTGAAGTTCTAAGCCCCAATGGCGGTTTTCGGTCAGGCCGTCGGCCTCAAGACCCACATCTGGCAGAACAACACCCGGTCAGCGATCCTGCTGGCCGGGTTTCCGGTGCTGCTGGTGCTGATCCTGTTCGGCATTCAGGTGCTGATGATGGGGTTCGGCCTACTGCCTAACTCGGGCGGCGGGTTGGATCAGGATCTGGCCCTGGCGGCGTCCATGCTGGGCTGGACCGTGCCGACGGCGCTGGTCGTGGCCGCGATCTGGTTCGTCATCGCCTATTTCGGCAATCAGGCGATGATCGACGCCATGACGGGCGCGCGGAAGGTCGAGCGCCGGGTGGAGCCTGAGCTCTACAACCTGCTGGAAAACCTCTCGATCTCGCGCGGCCTGCGGACGCCGACGCTGCGGATCATCGAGAGCCCGTCGCTGAACGCCTATGCGTCGGGCCTGCACGAGGGCAACTACAGCGTCACCGTCACGCGCGGCCTGATGCAGACCCTGAGCCGTGATGAGATGGAATGCGTCCTGGCGCACGAGCTGACTCACGTCATCAACAAGGACGTGCGGACCATGGTGATCGCCTCGATCTTTGCGGGCATCATCAGCGTGATCGCCGAACTGGTGTTCCGCAGCCTTTTCTATATGCGGGGCAACCGAGGCGGGAACAACAAGAACGCCATGCCGCTGGTTCTGATCGGGCTGGCCATCGGCGTAATCGGTTTCGGTCTGGCCGCAGTGATCCGCATGACTCTGTCGCGCACACGGGAATATGTGGCCGACGCGGGGGCGGTGGAACTGACCAAGAACCCCGACGCCATGATCTCGGCGCTGAGGAAGGTGTCGGGCCAGTCGAAGCTGCAGGCGCCCGACGAACTGCGCGGTATGTTCCTGGACAATACGGCGGACAAGGCGGGCTTCTCCGGCCTGTTCGCCACCCACCCGCCGATCGAGAAGCGGATCGCGGCCCTGGTGAAGTTCGCCGGCGGTCGGGACGAGGGGCCGTGGGGACCGACGCCTTCGGTTGCATCCAGCACGGCCGTTCCGACGACCTGAGGTCTAGGGCAGTCGCTCCCAGCCCAGGGGCCGCAGCGCCTCCATGGGCCTGAACTTGGCCTTGTAGTCCATCTTGGGTGAGCCCTGAACCCAGTAGCCCAGATAGACGTAGGGCAGGCCGACCAGGGCTGCCTGGCGCAGGTGATCCATGATGGCGAACTGGCCGAGGCTGCGGCGCTCCAGATCGGGGTCGAAGAAGCTGTAGACCATCGACAGGCCGTCATGCAGCAGGTCGGTCAGGCAGACCCCGACCAGATCGCCGGGGCCGTCGTCGGTCGCGGGCAGACGGTATTCGATCAGGTGGGTGCGGACGGCGGTATCCTCGACCATCGACACATAGTCGGACCAGCCCATGTCGCTCATGCCGCCGCCGGGGTGGCGGGTGGTCAGATAGCGGCGCAGCAGGTCGAACTGCTCGGTCGTCGCCTCGGCCTCGACCAGATCGCGCGACAGGTCGGCGTTGCGATTCAGGATCTTGCGCTGCGAGCGAGAGAAGGCGAACTCGGCTACCGGGATGCGAACCGAGACGCAAGCCGCGCAGGCCTCGCAGGCCGGGCGATAGGCGATGTTCTGACTGCGTCGGAAACCGGCCTGGGTCAGGGCGTCATTGACGTCGGCGCCGTCGCTGAAGGGCAGGTTGGCGAAGACCTTGCGCTCGAACTGGCCCGGCAGATAGGGGCAGGGCGCGTTGGCGGTCATGAAGAACCGCAACTGCCGGGTCGGGAAGTGCTGGGTCACGGCCTTACATCCGTTCCCGATTGTTTCGGCAGGTCTGCGCGCGGGTCGTCATGTTTCGATTTGGCGCGCAACCGGCGGATTTCGCAAGCGCCGTGAGAGCGGCGCTCGCCGTCACAGGCTGGTGTCCGTGGGCAGGACCGGCGCCTCGCGCAGCAGGACGATGGCGATGCGGCGGTTGCCGGCCAGCGACGGGTCGTCGGGATAGAGGGGGTCAGAGCCCGCCTTGCCTGCCACCGAGTAGACCCGGTCGGCGTTCACGCCCGCCCCCTGCAGCGTCAGACGCGAGGCGTTGGCGCGTTCAGCGGACAGAGCCCAGTCGCCCGCGCCGCTGGCGCGGCTGGAGCCGGCCACGGCGCTGGTGTGGCCGGTGATGGAGATACGGTTGGGCAGTTGGTTGATGACCTTGGCGATGGCCCGCAGCAGCAACTGGGCGCGCGGATTGGGGCGTGACGACCCGTTCTCGAACATCGAGCGGCCTTCCTGATCGACCAACTGGATGCGCAGACCCTCGGGCGTCTGGTCGATGATCAACTGTTTCGACAGTTCGGCCAGTTCGGGCATGGCCTGCATGGCCTGGCGCAGGGATTCGGCGGCGCTGGCGAAGTCGGCGGCCTCACGCCGGGCGATCTCGGCGCGCAGGGCGGATTCGCTGGCGTCGGCCAGGTTGGTGCTCTGGCCGGCTTCTTCAGGCGATTGCGGGGCTTCGGGCGCCAGTTGTTCGATCATGGCCATGGCGCCTGAGCTCTTGGCGCCGTCGTCGCCCAGGGCGGTGCCGCCCAGGATGCCGCCGGAACCGGAGGTCGAGGCCGAGACGTTGGCCGGGGCGAAGTATTCGGCGATGCCGCGCTTTTGCTCCGGGTCGGTCGTGTTGATCAGCCACATCAGCAGGAAGAAGGCCATCATGGCGGTCACGAAGTCGGCGTAGGCCACCTTCCAGGCCCCGCCGTGGTGACCGCCGGCGGTCACCTTCTTCACCTTCTTGATGAGGATCGGACGATCGCTCGCGGACATGGGCAGGCCAATCTTAACGTCGTTTGTTAGCCCTGAATCCCACGACGGCCGTTAAGAAGCGGTTGCGGCGCGGTCGTTTCCGAGAGCGGCCTTGCCCGGTGGCGGTCCACGGCTTAGGTCAGGCGCGTGACCGGGTCCTCATCATCCTCCGAATTCGACGCCAAGGCCTATCGCAAGGCGCTGGGCGGTTTCGCCACGGGCGTTTGCGTGGTGACGGCCCATACCGCCGAAGGGCCGTTGGGCATTACGGTGAACAGCTTCACTTCGGTGTCGCTGGACCCGCCGCTGGTGCTGTGGTGCCTGGACATCAAGTCGGACCGACATGACGCCTTTGCCGGGGCCGAGCGGTTCGCCGTGCACATGCTGCCGGTTGAGGATCAGGCCATGTCGGACCGCTTCGCCTGGGGCGTTTGCACCCTGTCGGACGACGAGTTCGAGGTCGGCGACCCCGCGCCGCCGCGTCTGCGCAACGCCGTGACGCGGCTGGACTGCGCGACCCACGACCGCATCGTCATGGGCGACCATCTGGTCATCGTCGGGCGGGTGGCCGCCTTTGACACCCACCCCGGCGACGCCCTGACCTATTTCCGCGGCAAGTACGGACAGGCCGTCGATCCGACGGCCTGAACCGGATCAGGCCCCCAGCAGCCTTGCCGCCTTGGGGGCGAAGTAGCTGAGGACGCCCGAGGCGCCCGCGCGCTTGAAGGCGTGCAGGGTTTCCAGGATGGCGCGGTCTTCCTCCAGCCAGCCGTTGGCGATGGAGGCCTGCATCATCGCGTACTCGCCGGACACCTGATAGGCGAAGGTGGGGACCTTGAAGGTGTCGGAAACCAGCCGGACGATGTCGAGATAGGGCAGGCCCGGCTTGACGATCAGGGCGTCGGCGCCCTCGGAAATGTCCATCGCCACCTCGCGCAGCGCCTCGTCGGCGTTGGCGTAGTCCATCTGATAGGTCTTCTTGTCGCCGGTCAGGGACTTGGACGAGCCCACCGCGTCGCGATAGGGGCCGTAAAAGGCCGAGGCGTACTTGGCGGCGTAGCTGATGATCAGGGTGTCCGACAGGCCGTTGGCTTCAAGGGCTTCGCGGATGGCCTGGACCCGGCCGTCCATCATGTCGGACGGGGCCACGGCGTCGGCGCCGGCGTGGGCGTGGATGAAGGCCTGTTCGACCAGACGCTCGATGCTGGCGTCGTTGAGGATGCAGCCGTTTTCAAGAACCCCGTCGTGGCCGTGGTCGGTGTAGCAGTCCAGGGCCACATCGGTCATGACGCCGATCTCGGGCGCAGCGTCCTTGATGGCCTTGATGCAGTCGGGGATCAGGCCGTCTGGGTCGCTGGCGGCCGTGCCGACGCTATCCTTGATGGCTCCGTCCACGTTCGGGAAGAGGGCGATCATGGGGATGCCCAGATCGCGGGCCTCGACGGCGGCCTTGGCGGCCTCCCTGGGCGACAGGCGGAAGACGCCCGGCATGGAGGCGACCGGAACGCGGTCCTCGGCGCCGTCGTGGACGATGATCGGCCAGATCAGGTCGGCGGGCGTCAGGGTGGTCTCGGCGACCAGACGGCGCACCCAGGGCTGCGAACGCAGGCGACGCGGGCGGGCGTAGGGGAAGGCGGCGGGCTGGAAGGGCAGGGTCATGGTGCGCTCATAGTCCGCAAGGCGGGGGAGGGAAACGGCTTTGGGGAAGGCATATCGGAAACCCGCCGCGAAAAAACAGAGTCCAATTCGTCCAATGAGTCTGAATTCGACGCTTCGAGAGGCAGAGGCTAGCGCGTCCCTGCGTCATGGGCGGACACAAGATGCGGCGCAGGGCGCTGGCGGGGTGACGTTTCGCCGGGGCTTGGATAGAAGCAGCATGAACGCCCCGTCAGAGGGCCAGAGTCGGGAGTATTAGATCATGGACTTCGCCCTCAACGACGACCAGCGCGCGATCCAGGACGCGGCGCGGGCCTTTGCCGACGCCGAGTTGGCGCCGCACTCGGCCCAGTGGGACGAGGACAAGCATTTCCCGGTCGAGGTGATGAAGTCGGCGGCCGAGATGGGCTTCTGCGGCATCTATACCGGCGAAGAGCACGGCGGCATGGCCCTGGGCCGCGTCGAGGCCGCGGTGATCTTTGAGGAGTTGTCGCGCGGGGACGTGGCGACGGCGGCCTTCATCTCGATTCACAACATGGCGACATGGATGATCGACAAGTTCGGGTCGGCCGACCTGCGCTCGCGCTTCGTGCCGTCGCTGGTGACGATGGACAAGATGGCCAGCTACTGCCTGACCGAGCCGGGCTCGGGCTCGGACGCGGCGGCGTTGCGGACGACGGCGGTGCGCGACGGCGACCACTATGTGCTGAACGGCTCCAAGGCCTTTATCTCGGGCGCGGGCGTGTCAGACGTCTATGTCGTCATGGTTCGGACCGGCGGCGAGGGCGCCAGGGGCGTCTCGACCATCGTGGTCGAGAAGGACACGCCCGGCCTGTCGTTCGGGGCCAATGAGAAGAAGATGGGCTGGAACGCCCAGCCGACCGCCGTGGTCAGCTTTGACGACTGCCGCGTGCCGGTCGGCAATCTGGTGGGCGAAGAAGGCGCGGGCTTCAAATACGCCATGGCCGGTCTGGACGGCGGGCGCCTGAACATCGCCGCCTGCTCGCTGGGCGGGGCCCGGCTGGCGCTGGAGACGGCGCAGGAATACGTCGCCACCCGCAAGCAGTTCGGGCAGGCCATCGGCCAGTTCCAGGCCCTGCAGTTCCGTCTGGCCGACATGGCGACGGATCTGGAGGCGGCGCGCCTGATGGTGCAGCGCGGGGCCTGGGCCATCGACAATGACCACCCGGAAAAGACCAAGTGGTGCGCCATGGCCAAGCGTCTGGCCACCGACGCCTGCTTCCAGCTGGCTGACGAGGCGCTGCAACTGCACGGCGGCTACGGCTATCTGAAGGACTATCCGCTGGAGCGGATCGTGCGCGACCTGCGGGTCCACCGCATCCTGGAAGGCACCAACGAGATCATGCGCGTGATCATCGCGCGGGAGTTGGCGCGCTAAGCGTCAGCCGCAGCGCCTCGCCAGCGTCACCAGGGCGGCGGACTGGCCCAGATACCAGGGCTCGTCCGCCTCGTTAGGGGCGTGGAAATCGACGTTGCGCGCCTGTTTCAGGGCGGCCTGTCCCTCGGGCGATAGGGTGTAGACCTGTCGGTCCATCTCATCGACGGAGTGCGTCAGGCTGTAGTCTGTGTTGTCGATTGTCACGGCCAGGACGCGCTCGCTGGGGATGGCCGATCCCGGAAAATCATAGAAATACTGGAATGTAACCCGCCCGTCCGCACAGTGCGCGCGCGTGATGACCGAGGTGAAGTTCCAGCTCAGGAAACTGGCCACCGGGCCTTCGCCTGATACGTCATGCGCCACCCATTGTGCGCTCCTTTCATCGACGGGAGTAGCAGTCAGGGTCAGGGCGGCTGTCACAGCGGCGATGAGCATGGGGAGCCTTTCGTTTGCAGACAGCGCATACCACCGGTGCGGCGGTGCGAATGCAAGCGGGTCCTGGCTTTACCCGCGACGGCGTCGGCTCTAGATCGAGGCTATGAGCATCGAAGCTGAAGTCATCACCCGCGTCGAGAACGGCGTCGGTCGCATCACCCTGAACCGGCCCAAGGCGATCCATGCGCTGAACCGGGGCATGTGCGAGACGATGATCGAGGCGCTGCTGGCCTGGCGCGGCGACGACGCCGTGCAGTCGGTGCTGATCGATCATGCGGGCGAGCGCGGTTTCTGCGCCGGGGGCGACATCCGCATGATCGCCGAGAGCGGGGCAGGGGATGCGTCCGAGGCCAAGGCCTTCTTCAAGACCGAGTATCAGCTGAACCATCTGCTGTTCGACTACCCCAAGCCGATCACGGCCATTGTCGACGGCATCGTCATGGGCGGCGGCGTGGGCATCAGCGAACCGGCGGACGTCCGCATCGCCACCGAGCGCACCACCTACGCCATGCCCGAGACGGGAATCGGCCTGTTCCCCGACGTGGGCGGCGGCTGGTTCCTGCCGCGTCTGCCGGGGCAGACCGGCGTCTGGCTGGCGCTGACCGGGGCGCGGCTGAAGGCGGCGGATACGGTGGCGCTGGGCATCCATACGCATTTCGTGCCGAGCGAAGGCGTCGAGGGGTTAAAGGCTGAACTGTTGGCGGCGCCCGCTGATCCCAAGGCTGTGGCCGACGGAGTCGCGGGCGATGCGGGGGCGGCTCCGCTCGACCCGCACCGTGAGGCCATTGACCGGCTGTTCGCCTTTGACACCGTCGAGGAGATCTTCGCCGCGCTGGAGGCCGACGGGTCGGAATGGGCGCTGAAGCAGCTGGAGACGCTGAAGACCAAGTCGCCGCAGTCGCTGAAGGTCAGCCTGCGCCAGATCCGGACCGGGGCGCGGCTGTCGTCCTTCGCCGACAACATGGCGATGGAATATGCGCTGGGCGGCCGGGTGGTCAGCACCCACGACTTCCAGGAAGGCGTGCGCGCCGTCATCGTCGACAAGGACAATGCGCCGAAGTGGTCGCCCGCCGACCTGTCGGGCGTCAATGAGGCGACGCTGGACGCCCTGTTCGCGCCCCTGTCCGCCGACGAGGCCTGGTCGCCGCTCTGAAAAGGTCGCTGCAGCGCAACATTTGTTGTTCCGAGACGCCTTGAGGGCTATCTAGACGGCATGAGTAAGCGCTGGACCCCTGAATCCTGGAGAAACAAGCCCGTCGTGCATATGCCGACGGACTATCCTGACATGGCCGAACTGGCCCGTGTCGAAGACGAGCTGCGGGCCATGCCGCCCCTGGTGTTTGCCGGCGAGGCCCGCAAACTGACCCAGCATCTCGCGCAGGTGGAGGCGGGCGACGCCTTCCTGCTTCAGGGCGGCGACTGCGCCGAGAGCTTCAAGGAGTTCTCGACCGACAACATCCGCGACACCTTCCGCCTGATCCTGCAGATGGCGGTGGTCCTGACCTTCGCCGGGCGCAAGCCTGTGGTGAAGGTCGGTCGGATCGCCGGCCAGTTCGCCAAGCCGCGCTCGTCGCCGCTGGAAGAGATCGGCGGGGTCGAGCTGCCGTCCTACCGCGGCGACATCATCAACGGCATGGGCTTCACGCCGGAAGAGCGCGTGCCCGATCCGCAGCGCCTGCTGAAGGCCTACAACCAGTCGGCCTCGACGCTGAACCTGCTGCGCGCCTTTGCCGGCGGCGGCTATGCCGATCTGTACAACATCCATCGCTGGACGCTTGGCTTTGCCGACAACGGCGCGGGCGCGGCCTACCGTGAACTGGCCGACAAGATCACTGAGGCTCTGGCCTTCATGGAGGCGGTCGGCGTCACGCCCGAGACCCATCCTGATCTGTCGCGTGTCGAGGTCTTCACCAGCCACGAAGCCCTGCTGCTGAACGTCGAGAGCGCCCTGACACGTCTGGAAGGCTCGTCGGGCGAATGGTTCGACACCTCGGCCCATATGCTGTGGATCGGCGAGCGCACCCGTCAGCTGGACGGCGCGCACATCGAGTTCATGCGCGGCATCTCGAACCCGATCGGCGTCAAGTGCGGACCGACCATGACGGCAGAAGACATCTTGCCGCTGATCGACGCCCTGAACCCGAACAACGTTCCGGGCCGTCTGACCCTGATCGGCCGCTTTGGCCACGACAAGGTCGGCGATCGCCTGCCGGCGCTGATGCGGGCGGTGAAGGCCGAGGGCAAGCGCGTCATCTGGTCGATCGACCCGATGCACGGCAATACGCTCAAGGCCGCCAACGGCTACAAGACCCGGCCGTTCGACCGAGTCATGGGCGAGGTCCGCACCTTCATCGACGTGGCGGAGGCCGAAGGCGTCCACCCCGGCGGCGTCCATCTGGAGATGACCGGCCAGAACGTCACCGAGTGCCTGGGCGGCGCCCAGGCGGTGACCGAGGACGACCTGTCGAGCCGCTATCACACCCACTGCGATCCGCGCCTGAACGCGGACCAGGCGCTGGAACTGGCCTTCCTGGTGGCTGAACGCCTCAAGGCTGGCCGTCAGGCGCGCGCCGAGGCCGCGTGACAACGCCGACTGAAGACGAAGGACCGGGCCGCGTCGCCTATCAGGGCGCGCCCGGCGCCTTCAGCCATGAAGCCTGCCTCGACCTGCGTCCGTGGGACGAGGCGGTTGGTTTTGAGACGTTTCAGGGGGCCATCGGGGCTCTGTTGTCCGGCGACTGCCAGTCGGCGTTGATCCCGGTCGAGAACTCGACCATCGGCGTGGTCGAGCCCGCCGCCACCCTGGTGCGCGAGGCCGGTCTGACGGTGGTCAGCGAGGCCTGGCGTCCGATCCGGCTGGCCCTTCTAGGCCTGCCGGAGGCGCGTCTGTCGGACATCAGGACGGCCGAGAGCCACCCGGTGGCTTTGCAGCAGTGCTCGAAGGCCCTGGGCGAGATGAAGATCGCCTCGGTCGAGGTCTTCGATACTGGCGGCGCGGCTGCTGCGGTGGCCGAGGCGGGTGATCTGACCCGCGCGGCGGTCGCGCCCGCCCGCGCGGCCGAGGTCTATGGACTGTCGGTTCTGCGCAACGATTTGCAGGATTTCAGCGACAACCGGACGCGATTTGTCCTCTTAAGCGCTCCAAGAGCCTGATCGGTTGAGGCGAAATCGCTTCGCGATTTCTCCGATGCCGTGAATCAGGCTCTCGCATTATTCTTGAGCGAATATCTGGGTTCGAATGTGAAAACATTCGAACCGATTTCGCTCTGGGGCTTGACCGCGCATAGTTTTTGCGCGCTTAAGGAGGGATCGGATCAACCCTGATCCTGAAACTGGACCGGATTCATGTCCTCGCTGCGCGCACAACTGACCCTTGAAACCACCACGCGCGCGGTGGCCGGCTTTTATTTTGGCTACGGCTATTACGGCTTTCGATACGCCGGCTGAGGCGTCGGGCTTCTAACCAACCCTGACAGTCTCGCTGGCGACCGCTTCTCCTGAGCGGCCCCTGCACGCGTCCCTGCCTGATGTTTCGGCGGACGCGATCTCTCCATCGAAATTCGAATGCCGAAAGCCAAATCCCATGCCGCAATCCAATATCCAGCAAGTCTGGCCCGCTGAACAAGCCGAACTGTCGCCCGAGCAGAAGGCCCTGGCCGCCCTGCGCGCCGAGATCGACAGCCTGGACGATCAAATTCTCGAACTGTTCGAGCGCCGTCTCGCCGTCGCCGCCCAGGTGGGCAAGGCCAAGGACGCCCCGACCGGCCCCCACACCAAGCTGCGCCCCGACCGCGAACAGGCCGTTCAGGCCCGCGTCCTGAAGCAGTGCGAACCGGAAAACCGCGAGGCGGTCGAGCACCTGTGGCGCGAGATCGTCGGCTGGGGTCTGGCCCGCCAGGGCCGCCTGCAGGTCCACGTCTGGGCGCCGATTGATCCGTCCAAGGCCGTGGACGGCGCCCGTCTGCGTTTCGGCGCTGCCGCCGACATCAAGCTGGTCCGCGATCCGCAGGCTGCGCTGGCGCACGCCGCCGAAGGTCATGGTGTCGCCGTTCTGTCGATCAACACCGAGGACGCCTGGTGGATGGGTCTGCGTCGCGAATGGTCGATGCTGAGCGTCTTCGACGGCTACGGCGGCGAGACCCCGACCTCGCTGGCCGTGGGCAAGATCGATCCTCCGGCTCTGCCGACGGGCCGCCGCGTGGTGGTGACGGTCGGCGGCGACGCCGGCGACGGCTCGGGCGCGCGTCGCTGGGGCCTGAACACCAACCATGGCTGGACCCTGGCCCTGACCGACGCCGACGTGGCGCCGGGCGATGTGGAAGGCTGCGTCGGCGCTATCGGCTGACGGCGAGAGCTTAACGATCGTTAAGTCTGTTCCTCAACCCTGTCTCAAAAGACTGGGTTCAGCATGGCGGCATGAAGGCTTTCGTCATCCTGCGGCTTGGATCGGTCAGCGCCCTTGCGGCGCTGCTGTCCGGCTGTGGCATGGCCGAGGCTGATCCGCACCGGTTCGAGGGCGTGGCCGAACGGATCGCCGCCATTCCTCTGTCAGCCAAGTCTGCGCCCACGCGGGAGCCCGCAGGGCCGCGCAACGCTGAAGAGGCGGGTCTGCGTCCGCTGAAGGTCGAGCTTTTGACGCCGCATCAACTTTGGGACGCCCGTGACGGGTTGACCACCAAGGCTGCTGCGGTTCTGCCGGCCATGCCTCCTGTGTTTCATGATCCCGAGGCGCCGCCCGAGGTGCAGGCTGCGGCGTCCGTGCAGCGCGAGGCTCAGCCCTTGCGTCGGGTCGCCGTCACGGCGCCGTCTTCGGCTGTTCTGATTCAACTGGGCGCCTACGCCAGTCAAGCTTCGGCCCTGGCGGCGTGGGAACGGCTAGGACAGGGTGGCAGCGGCCTGAACCCGGTTTTCGAGCCGGTCGAGGTCAATGGCCGGCGACTGGTGCGGCTGAAGGTTCGTGCTGGATCGACCCAGGCCAGGGCGCTGTGCGAGCGCGCGGCGGCGTCCGATCCGTGGTGCGTGCGGGCCGCAGAGGCCGGGTCGTCCACAGGCGCGGCTTAAGGTTTCGTTGACGACTGGCGCCCTTGGCCCGATCTAGGGCGTCTGGGACGGACCGCGACCGCTTGAGTCGCGACCGTCGAAACATCGGGGTCCAACATGGCGCAGCCTCAGGTCATCGTCATCGGCAATGAAAAGGGCGGGGCGGGCAAGTCCACCCTGGCCATTCACATCGTCACCGGTCTGCTGCACGCGGGCCGCAAGGTTGCAATTATTGACCTGGACCTGCGCCAGCGGTCGATGGAGCGTTTCTTCTCGAACCGCGCCGTCTGGGCGGCGGCCAATGGCCACGACCTGCCGCTGCCGATCGTGCCGGACATGGGCGACGGCAAGGCCCTGGCCAAGGCCGACGAGGCCGAGCAGCTGGCGCGCTTCGACGCCGCCTACGCCGAGGCGCAAGGCGTCGCCGACATCATCCTGATCGACACGCCGGGCGGCGACACGGCCCTGTCGCGCGCGGCGCATGGCCGCGCCGATCAGATTGTCACGCCGATGAACGACAGCTTCGTCGACTTCGACCTGCTGGGCGAGGTCGATCCGGTGACGCTGGAGCTGAAGAAGCCCTCCATCTATTCCGAGAGCGTCTGGGAGGCGCGCAAGCACCGCGCCATCACCGAGGGGCGTCAGGTGACGATCGACTGGATCGTCGTCACCAACCGTCTGGCTGTGGCCGAGGCGCGCAACCGTCGTCGTCTGGAAGAGCGGATGAAGAAGCTGGCCAAGCGCGTCGGCTTCCGTGTCGGGCCGGGCCTGCGCGACCGGGTCATCTATCGCGAGTTGTTCCCGTTCGGCTTGACCGTCGCCGACCTGTCGAATGACATCCGCCCGGTGTCGGTTTCGCTGGCCCACGTGGCCGCGCGTCAGGAAATGCGCAACCTGATGCAGGCCATGGGTCTGGACGACGTGACGGGCGGAGCCCTGGCTCCGCTGGACGCGGCGGCGGCCTGATCGGCGCATGGGGCTGATCTGGCTGGGGCTGGCCGCCGTGGCGGTCTGGGCGCTGGCCCGACTGGGTCGTCAGACCGAGCGCGCCCGGCGCGGCCACTGGCGCATCTCTGCAACCATCCTCAGCACGGCCCTGTTCGCGGGCGCAGTTCTGGCTGCCTCGCGCGGGGTGTGGATCGCCGCGATCGGCATGGCGGGCGCCGGGTTGTGGCTGGCGGTGCAGTCGCGAATTCGCACGGCGGCTCCGCGTGGCGCTGTGGCCGAGCGTCTGACGGAGGCCGAGGCGCGCTCGATACTAGGCGTTTCGTCCGACGCCACGCCTGAGGCCGTGCAGGCGGCCTGGCGCCGCGTGATGGCGCGGGCGCATCCCGATCAGGGAGGGACAGAAGGGCTGGCGGCGCGCGTGAACGCTGCGCGGGATCGGCTGTTGAAGGGGTAAGGCCCCTTCAAGCCCTTAATGCCGTCATTCCGGGGCCGCGTAGCGGAACCCGGAACCCAGGCTTCTCATCCATACTGAAGGGCGGCGGTGCTTGAGGCCGCCGCCTGGGTCCCGGATCGGCCTTGCAGGCCGTCCGGGATGACGGATGCGCGGCTTAAACGTCCAGATCGGCGACGGCGAAGCGGGCGTTGTCCTGGATGAACTGGTAACGGGCCTCGGCCTTGCGGCCCATCAGGCGTTCGACCAGATCCTCGATCTCTTCCTCGCTGTCGGGCAGGGAGACGCGCGCCAGGGTCCGCTTCTTCGGGTCCATGGTGGTCTCCTTCAACTGGGAGGCCATCATCTCGCCCAGGCCCTTGAACCGCCCGATCTCGACCTTCTTGCCCTTGAACACGGTGGCCAGCAGTTCGTCGCGGTGGGCGTCGTCGCGGGCGTATTCCGACAGGGGGCCGGCGCTGATGCGGTAGAGCGGCGGCAGGGCCATGAAGAGGCGACCCTGACGGATGGTCTCGGGCATGGAGCGATAGAAGAAGGTGATCAGCAGGGCCGCGATGTGGGCGCCGTCGACGTCAGCGTCGGTCATGATGACGATGCGCTCGTAGCGCAGGTCTTCGATGTTGAAGCGATTGCCGGGCTGGACGCCGAGCGCCAGGGCCAGATCCGACAGTTCGACGTTGGCGCGCAGCTTGTCGGCGGTGGCCGAGGCCACGTTCAGGATCTTGCCGCGCAGGGGCAGGATGGCCTGGGTGGTGCGGTCGCGCGCCTGCTTGGCCGAACCGCCGGCCGAGTCGCCCTCGACGATGAACAGTTCGGTGCCCTCGGCGGCCTGGCGTGAGCAGTCCGACAGCTTGCCGGGCAGACGCAGCTTGCGCGTGGCGGCGGCGCGCTGAACTTCCTTGTCCTTGCGGCGACGCAGACGGTCCTCGGCGCGGTCGATGACGAAGCCGAGCAGGGCGTTGGCCTGTTTGGGGCTTTCGGTCAGCCAGTGGTCGAAGGGGTCGCGCAGCAGTTGTTCGGTCAGGCGCTGGCCCTCGGGCGAGGACAGGCGGTCCTTGGTCTGGCCCTGGAATTCCGGGTTGCGGATGAAGACCGAGATCAGGGCGCCGGCGTTGGCGATGACGTCCTCGGCCGTGATCTGGGCCGCGCGCTTCTCGTTTGTCAGCTCGCCATAGGCCTTCAGGCCCTTGACCAGGGCGGCGCGGAAGCCGGCCTCATGCGTGCCGCCGTCGGGGGTCGAGACGGTGTTGCAGTAGGAGCCGATGAAGCTGTCGGCGTCGCCGAAGCCGATGGGCGACCAGGTGACGGCCCACTCCAGCGCGCCCGCCTCGCCCTTGCGCTCGGCGCGGCCGGCGAAGACGGGGGTGACGGTTTCCAGCTCGCCCACGCGCTCGGCTAGGGCGTCGGCCAGACCGCCGGGGAAGTGGAGGGTGGCTTCAGCCGGGGTGGCGTCGGTGATGCGTTCAGGGGCGCAGGTCCATTTGATCTCGACGCCACGGAACAGATAGGCCTTGGCGCGGGCCATGCGGTAGAGGCGCGCGGGCTTGAAGGCCGCGCCGACGCCGAAGATCTGCTCGTCCGGGTGGAAGCGGATCAAGGTGCCCTTCTTCTTGGACGCGCCGATCTGCTGAATGGGGCCTTGGACCAGGCCGCGGCTGAAGGACTGACGCCATTCAAAGCCGTCGCGCCAGACGGTGACGTTCAGATGGTCCGACAGGGCGTTGACCACCGAGACGCCGACGCCGTGCAGGCCGCCCGAGGTCTCATAGGCCTTGCCCGAGAACTTGCCGCCCGAGTGCAGCACGGTCATGACGACTTCCAGCGCCGACTTGCCCGGGTGCTTGGGGTGGGGGTCGACCGGAATGCCGCGTCCGTCGTCGCGCACCGACAGGAAGCCGTCGGCGTCCAGATCGACGGTGATCAGCTTGGCGTGCTTGGCGACGGCCTCGTCCATCGCATTGTCGAGGACTTCGGCGAACAGGTGGTGCAGGGCGCGTTCGTCGGTGCCGCCGATATACATGCCGGGGCGTTTGCGGACGGGCTCCAGCCCCTCCAGAACTTCGATCGAGGAGGCGGAATAACCGGTCGCGGCGGCGGTCGCCGTGCTGGCGTGCGTCGTCAGCTCGACCTTGGGCTCATGTACGGGGGGCGGCGCAACGGGGGCGGTCGGCGCAACGACGGGCTGAGGCGAGGCGGGGGCCTTCGTCTCCGCCTCCGGGCGGGTGGGTTCAGCGTCGTCGAGGGTAGAGAACAGGTCGGCCATCGGTTCAGTCTGAGGCGATTCGGGGACCGGTCTGGTAGGCCGCACGAAGGTTGGGCGCAAGCGTAGCGCGTTCAGGTCGAGGCTCTGGGTAAACCGCCCGCGCCAGGATGGCCAGACACAGAGCCCAGGGCATGTTCTGGGCGCTGACCAGCACGCTCTCGGACAGGGTCAGCAGGACATAGACGCTGAGATAGGCGATGCCCCAGAAGCCTTCACGTCGGCCCGCTGACGGCAGGCGGATCAGGGTAAGAAGATAGGACGAGGCCATGATGGTCCCGACCAGGATCGCGCCCGGCCAGCCCAACTGGATCAGCAGGTCGATCCAGCCGTTGTGGGCCGAGGGCACTGACCAGCCGGTCTGGTGACGTATCCAGGCGGCGGGCTCGGAGTCCGGTCCCCAGAAGGCGTTGTAACCATAGCCGGTCCAGGGGCGTTCATCGATCATGCGGAACAGGGCCGTCCAGATCTCGGTGCGGCCGGTCAGGGTCGGGTCCTTACCCAGGGCCTTCAGGATTTCGGCGGACTCGAACGTCCACAGCCACCATCCGACGGCGCCGCTGATCACGCCCATCCAGATGGCGACGACGATTAGGGCCGGGGGGGAGCGCTTCAGGCTCCACAGGACGCCGATCACGCCGATGCCGATCAGGGCGCACAACAGAGAGGTCTTCGACCGTGTCGCCAGCACCAGCACGAGGCATAGAACAAGGGCGGCGATCGGTGCGAGCCTGGGTCGGTCCTCCGCGGCCAGCCAGGCGGCGGCGGCGGTCGCGCCGGCGACCATGGCTATGCCCATCTGGTTCTTTTCATACCAGACGCCGCGCCACATGCCGTCGTTGACGCCATGGTGCACGCCGATCGACGGCACAGCGAAGACCATGAAGAGGCTCAACACGCCGAGCACCAGGGCGCAGCAGGCGATCAGCCGAGGCAGGTTCATGCCGTGGAAGCGAGCGCCCAGATACAGGGCGAAGCTGCCGTTGATGGTCATGGCGATGACGCGCCGTTGCGTCGTGGCGGGGTCGATCGACCAGTATTGCGAGGCGAAGGCCAGGGCGACCAGGGCGCCCAGGGCCAGCCAGGCTGGCCAGGCTCTGACCACGGTCTCGAACCGCAGCAAAACCAGCCCGGCGGTCATGGCATAGACCGGCAGCCAGAACAGGCGAAGGATGGGCGTCTCGGCCTGGTCCGGGGCCAGGACAGGTCCGATCAGGGCCCCCGTCAGCATGGCGAGGATGAATCCCGCCGCCGCCTGCTCCCACATAGGCGGGTCAGCGAGGTCCGACCCAGGCAAGGAGACGCCGGGGTCTGGACGAACGGCGCGCACGGCGGCACGGTCGCTGAACGGGATGAGGGAAGGGTGAGCCATGACCAGTCTGATGCGCGTTCGAACACCGGGAGAACACGCCAGGGTCGGCTTTGTCGAACTGTTTTTCGACCTGGTCTTCGTCTTCGCCATCACCCAGGTCAGCCATCTGCTGCTGGCGCACCTGACGCCGCTGGGAGCGCTGGAGGCGGCGATCCTGCTGGCGGCTGTGTGGTGGGTGTGGATCGACACAAGCTGGATCACCAATTGGCTGGACCCCGAGCGGGGGCCGGTGCGGCTGATGCTGTTCACCCTGATGGCTGCGGGCCTGATCATGTCGACGTCGTTGCCCCATGCGTTCGGCGACAAGGGACTGGTGTTCGCCTGCGCCTTTGCCTCCATTCAGGTGGGCCGCAGCCTGTTCACCCTGAGGGCCGTGCGAGGGTCGCCCACACAGAAGGCGAACTTCCAGCGGATCTCGATCTGGGCTCTGCTGGGGGCCGTGTTCTGGATCAGCGGCGGCCTGGCCGAGGGGCAGACGCGGTTGTTGATCTGGCTGATCGCCCTGGGACTGGAGTTCACGGGGCCGCTGCTGGCCTTCTTTGTGCCGGGTCTGGGACGGTCCAGCACCATGGACTGGGATGTCGAGGGTGCGCATCTAGCCGAGCGGGTCGGCCTGTTCGTCATCATCTGCCTAGGCGAATCCATCATCATCACCGGGGCGACCTTTGGCGAGTTGCCGTGGACGCCAACGGTGGTGACGGTCTTTGTGTCGGCCCTGATCACCACCATCACCATGTGGTGGCTCTTCTTCAGCGAGGCCCACGAGGCAGGATCGGAGACCATCAGCCACGCCGCAGACCCCGGCGCCATCGCGCGACGGACCTATACCTATTGCCCGATCATCGTGGTGGCGGGGATCGTGGTGACGGCGGTGGGCGACGAACTGGCCCTGGCGCATCCGCTGGGCATGGCGGGCGTGGCGAAGGCGGCGGTTCTGATCGGCGGACCGATGCTGTTCCTGCTGGGGACGGCCCTGTCCATCTACAGCATCTGGGGCAAGGTCGCCTGGCCGCGCGTGGCCGGGGTGGCGGCGATGGGCGCGACCCTGCTGTTCGGACAGGGCCTGTCGCCGCTGCTCCTGACCATGACCTCGACGGTGATTTTGGTGCTGACAGCGATCTGGGAGTCCGTCGCAGGCAGAGTAAGGAAGGCCTAGGAGGCCTTCTCGACGAAGGTGTCGATGACCTTCTTCTCGCCCGCCTTGTCGAAGGCGACGACCAGCTTGTTGCCCTCGACGGCGCGCACGGCGCCGTAACCGAACTTCTGGTGGAAGACGCGGTCGCCACGCGACCAGTCGCTGCTGGACTTGGGCGCGACGGGACGGCTCTGCCCTTCGATGATGGCCTTGCGGGCGGGCGTTGAAGTTGGGCGCGAGGGGGCGCTGGAGGTGAAGGTCTGAGCCCGCTTCCAGCCGGGGCTGGAATAGCCGCCGCCAAAGGAGGGGCTGTCGTCCCAGCGGCTCTTGGGCTGCTGCATGCCGGGCGCGCCGCCGCCATTGTAGTAGCCGGTGTCGGACTGCGGATCGACGTGGGCCAGGGGCAGTTCGTCGACGAAGCGACTGGGCAGTTGCGAGGTCCAGCGGCCATAGACCAGACGGTTGGCGGCGAAGCTGATGCGCGCGTCCCGCTTGGCGCGGGTGACGCCGACGTAGGCCAGGCGGCGTTCCTCCTCCAGGCCCTTCATGCCCTTCTCGTCGATGCTGCGCTGGCTGGGGAAGACGCCTTCCTCCCAGCCGGGCAGGAAGACCAGCGGGAACTCCAGCCCCTTGGCCCCGTGCAGGGTCATGATCTGCACCGCGCCGCTTTCGGACTCGGGCGCGGCCCGATCCAGGTCCATGACCAGGGAGACGTGTTCCAGATAGCCCTGCAGCGTCTCGAACGCCTGCATGGCCTGGGTCAGTTCCTTGAGGTTGTCGAGGCGCGTCTGGCCGCTGGTGCGGTCGGCCTTCTGCATGTCGGTGTAGCCGCTCTCGTCCAGCAGGGTTTCGGTCACCTGCCAGTGGGGCGTGCCCATGACGGCCAGATCACGCCAACGGTCGAGGTCGCGCACGAAGTTGGCCAAGGGCGTGCGGGTGCGGGCCTGAAGCTCGTCGGTCGTCAGCAGGTGGCGGACCGCCTGCATGGCCGAGACGCCGTTCTCGCGCGCGATGTGCAGGATTTTCTGGACGCTGGTGTCGCCGATGCCGCGCTTGGGCACGTTGACGATGCGCTCGAAGGCCAGGTCGTCATCCTCGGACTGGATCAGCCGCAGATAGGCGTGGGCGTCGCGGATTTCGGCGCGCTCGAAGAAGCGAGGGCCGCCGATGACCTGATAGGGGACGGCCAGCATGACGAAGCGTTCTTCAAACGCCCGCATCTGGAAGGAGGCGCGGACCAGGACGGCCATGTCCCGATACTTCATGCCCGACTTGCGGGCGGTCTCGATCTCGTCGGCGATCAGGCGGGCCTCGGCCTCGCCGTCCCAGACGCCGCGCACACGCACCTTGTCGCCGCTGTCGTCCTCGGTCCACAGGGTCTTGCCCAGACGGTCCTGATTGGTGGCGATCAGGGCTGAGGCGGCGCCGAGGATATGCTTGGTCGAGCGGTAGTTGCGCTCCAGCTTGACGATCTTCGCGCCGGGGAAGTCGCGCTCGAAGCGCAGGATGTTGTCCACCTCGGCCCCGCGCCAGCCGTAGATCGACTGATCGTCGTCGCCGACGCAGCAGACATTGCCGGTCGAGGAGGTCAGCAGCCGCAGCCACAGGTACTGGGCGACGTTGGTGTCCTGATACTCGTCCACCAGGATGTAGCGGAACCGGCGGCGATATTCCTCAGCCAGATCAGCGTGTTGAGACAGGATAGTGAGGTTGTGCAGCAAGAGGTCGCCAAAGTCGCAGGCGTTCAGCGTGGCCAGCCGCTTCTGATAGGCGGCGTAGAGGGCGTGGCCCTTGCCGTTGGCGAAGTCCTCGCCCGGCGGCAGCTTCTCGGGCGTCCAGCCGCGGTTCTTCCAGTGGTCGATCAGGTGGGCCAGGGACTTGGGCGTGTGCTTCTTGGTGTCGATATTGGCGGCTTCGAGCAGCTGTTTCAGCAGCCGCTCCTGATCGTCGGTGTCCAGGATGGTGAAGCTGGACTTCAGCCCGACCAGTTCCGAATGGCGGCGCAGGATCTGGGCGGCGACCGAGTGGAAGGTGCCGAGCCAGCGCAGACCCTCGGCCGAGGGGCCGATCAGGTGGGTGATGCGCTCGCGCATCTCGCGCGCGGCCTTGTTGGTGAAGGTGACGACCAGCAGTTCCCACGGCTTGGCCCGACCTGTGGCCAGGATGTGGGCCAGACGGGTGGTCAGGACGCGGGTCTTGCCCGTTCCGGCGCCGGCCAGGACCAGAACCGGCCCCTCGGTCGTCTCGACCGCCAGCCTCTGTTCGGGGTTGAGGCCGGACAGGTAGTCAGCCGCGCCTTGCGACGACTGACCGCGGGCGAGGTCGGAAATGCGGGGGAAAGGCAGGTCGGTCACAGGATAAGCGGCTCACGCAGGGCGGATTCGGAGGAGAACATAAGCAGCACAGCGGCCAAAGTCAGGCCCCGTTCGAAAATGGCTCGCGGGAACCGCCAAGCCTGACTCTCGTTTTCTGAGCCTGATCCAAGCGACGAGGAGCCTGTGAATGACGGACCCCAATATCCCGCCGCCCGAACGCGTCGTGCACCAGACGACGATCAACACCACCAGCCCGGAGCGGAAGGGCGGGGGCGGCTTTATGGCCTTCATCCTCGGCGGACTGATCGTGGCCGTGGCCGTGATCGGCTGGTTCCTCTACTCCGGCGGGCGTCCGCCGGCCGCGCCTGAAGCGCCGGAGGTCAACCTGGACATAAACGTGCCGGCCCCCAAGTTGCCGGAAGCGCCGCAACTGCCGGAGGTGCCGCGCCCGGCCGAGCCGCCCACCGTGACCACCCCGGCCCCGGAGCCTCAGGGCTAGCCGCGTGATGAAGGGGGCTGTGCTCCTGAAGCGGGCCTATGAGCCGGCGGAGCCCGAGGACGGCCAGCGGGTGCTGGTCGATCGGCTGTGGCCGCGTGGCGTGAGCAAGGAAAAGGCGGCGATCGACCTGTGGCTTAAGGAGGTCGCCCCCAGCACGGCGCTGCGCCAATGGTTCAACCATGATCCCGCGCTGTGGGAAGAGTTCCAGCGGCGCTATCGCGCGGAACTGGACGCCAATGGCGAGGTCGTCGGGCAGTTGAAGGATGTGATCCGCGCGGGGAAGACCACGCTGGTCTATGGCGCGAAGGACGAGGCGCATAACGACGCCGTGGTGCTGGCGGCCTATCTGGAAGGGTCTACTTCAGCCGGTAGCTGATGGTCGTAACCACACGGACCTTCTTGTTCAGCGAGGTGGCTTCGTCGCCGAAGCCGTCGCGGGGAAGGATTTCAAACGAGCCCTGACCGGCGGACTTGATGGGGCCGAGCGGTGCGCCGGAGTCCTTGGCGAACTGGACGGCGCCGGTGCGGGCGGCGGCGGTGGCCTCGGCGATCATGGCGGGGCGCACGTCATTGAGTTTGGTGAAGATGTAGGACGGCCCCTGGAAGTCCTGCAGCACCACGCCCTGACGCACCAGATCGTTCAGGTTGCGGGTGGTGGTCTGGACCCGGTCGACGTCACTGGTGCGAACGATCACCGTCTGGGTCAGGATAAACCGAGGCCCGCCGGTCTGGCTGGCGTATTCGCGTGAACGGGTGTCGGCGACGCCGAGTTGGCCCAGATCGACCGAGGTGTCGGGATAGCCCTGGGCTTTCAGGAACTGGCGGACGATGGCCAGGTCGCCGTCGATGCGGGCCTGAACCTCGGACAGGACCTCGCCGGAGGCGGTGAAGCGGATGGGCAGGACGGCGAGGTCAGCCTTCACGTCCTTTTCCGCCAGACCGCGCACGGTGACGGAGCGGTCGCCGGCGCGCGCATTGACCACGCCCTGACCGATCAGGGCGCCGCCGCCGATCAGGCCGATGGCCAGCAGACCGCCGATGACGGCGGCGGGGATCAGGCGGTTGTCCGTGGTCATGCGTCTTCTCCGGCGAAGCTGCGGTCGCCGCCGGCCCATTGCAGGGCCAGGACGCGACAGGCCGAGGCGAGGGGGCGGCGGCCGCGCCAGGCGTCGATGCGGATCAACAGGGCGGCGCGGCCTAGGTTCAGTTCAGCCCCTATGGCGTCCAGAACGGCCCAGAATTCCGGCTCCAGCGCCACCGAGGTGGCGTGGCCGGACAGGAGGACGGAACGCTTGGCGAGGCTGCTCACGGTTTAGCGGACGCCGACCATCATGATGTCGACCTTGTTCGGCGCACCGTTGGTCAGGACCGAATGGCGGGTGTCGGTGGTGAAGCGCAGGGCGCCGGCCGGGTCGCGGATCTCGGCGCGGACGGCATAGGTGTGACGGGCGTCGATCTGGCTGTTCGGCACCGACAGGGTGACGGCGTAGGGCGGACCGCGACCGTCCAGCGGTTGCGTGGTTTGCGCCAGAACGCGGGCGGGGGCGTCCATCAGGCTGACATCCTCGACCTTGACCGTCAGCACATGGCCGGGCGGCAGCATGATGCGCTCGCGATAGGCTGCGGTGACATCGACCTGGGTCGAGGCGCTCTCCTCGCCGGGCATGCTGGAACAGGCGGCGACGACGAGGGCGAGCGGGGCGATCAGCGGAAGGAAGCGCATGACAGGGTGTCCTGTGAGGGGGTTAGCTTAGCAGAACGCCCCATGAAGGCATAAGGCTGCAAGATCATGGCGGCGCTGTCTGAAAACCGGTGATAACGGAGGTTCCGGTTTCGTTTCCGTTGAGTCGCCTTGAGGCCCTGCCTGTGACCCAGTCTGCAAAGCTTTCTCTTTCTCCGGCCTCGCTGGCGATTGGCGGCATCGGCGTCTGCGCCCTGATCTGGGGCACGACCTGGTATGCGATCACCTTCCAGCTGGGCGCGGTTGATCCAGTCGTGTCGGTGGTGATGCGCTTCGCCATTGCCGCTGTCGTGCTGGCCCTGGTGGTCAAGGCGACGGGTGGAAAGCTGGCCATGACGCGGCCGCAGCACCTGATGGCCATGGGGCAGGGGCTGTTCTCCTTCGCGATCAGCTACGCCTTCGTCTATGCCTCGGAAGAGAAGATCGCCTCGGCCGTGGTGGCGGTGATCTTTGCGGCCCTGGCCTTCCTCAACCTGATCCTGTTCCGCGTGGCCTCGAAGCAGAAGGCTGCGCCGGCGGCCTGGCTGGGCGCAGGCATGGGCGTGATCGGTGTGGCGGTCCTGTCGGGCGGCGAGGTCATGGGGGCCGGGTTGGGGCTGCACGCTGTCGAGGGCGTGACCTTCGCCGTCATTGCGGTCGTGGCCTCGGCCTTCGGTAACTGGTTCGCCTGGAAGGGTCAGCAGGCGGGGGCGCAGGTCCTCCCCGGCACGGCCTGGGCCATGGCTTACGGCACGGGGGCGCTGGCGCTTTATGGGCTGGCGACAGGCGTGTCTTGGTCGGTGGCGTGGAGCCCGGCCTATGTGATCTCGCTGCTCTATCTCTCGCTGTTCGGCTCGGTGATCGCGTTCGGCCTCTATTTCACCATTGCCCGTCTGCGCGGTTTCGCTCTGGCCAGCTATGTCTCGGCCCTGACGCCGCCGATCGCCATGCTGGTGTCGGTGATGTTCGAGGGGGCGAAGTTCGGCTGGATCGCCCTTGCCGGGCTGGCGCTGGTGCTGGCGGGTCAGTTGTTCCTGATCCGCGCGCCGAAGCGGTCTGCGGCCTAGGCCTCCGGCTCGTCCAGCTTGTGGCCGTCGAGGCGGGCGGCGTAGCGGTCGCGCTCCTTCTGCGTCGTCAGGCGCTCGGCCTTGCTGCGGCCGAAGGTCAGGCGATTGGCGTCGGCGGCGCGTTTGGCCTCGGCCTTGTCGCGGGCCTTCCTCGCCTTGTTCAGATTGACGACCTCGCCCATCAGGCGTGACCGGACGAGGGTGTGATATGGATGGTCAGCGGCATCGTGAACTCCCTCAAGCGGCGATTGTGATGGACCCGTTCGTGGGCCGGACCGTTTCACCCTCACCTCAAACAGCCATGGAGAGGGTCATGATAAACGCCTCGATGATCAAGGAACATCTCGAAGTCGTGGGTTCGGACGGCGGGCACGTCGGCCGGGTGGACCATGTGATGGGTAATCAGATCGAGCTGGCCAAGTTCGACATGGGGTCAGGCCTGAAGCACCACATGATCCCGGTCAGTTGGGTCGATCACGTTGACGAGCATGTCCATCTGACGATGACCAAGGACGAGGCCAAGGCGCGCTGGATGGAAAAGCACTAGCCGCCGCCTTACCGCGAATTCACCCGGGCCCCGCTGTTGCAGGCGGGGCCTTTCGCCATATCAGGGACGTCGCGCCGTTCGCGCATGGGAGACGACCTTGATCCGACTGATCCTGAACCTGCTGTGGTTCTTCCTCGGCGGTTTCGCCTCGGGCCTGGCCTGGCTGTTCGGCGGGCTGTTGCTGGCCCTGACGGTGGTTGGGCTGCCGTGGGCGTTTTCCGCCTGGCGGATCGCCAGCTATTCCTTCTGGCCCTTTGGACGCGAGATCGTCTGGCGCGATCCCAACCCCGCCGACCTGGGCGTCGGCTGCCTGGGTTTGGGGCTGAACGTGATCTGGGTGGTGCTGGCCGGCTGGTACATCGCCCTGGCCCATATCCTGATCGCCGTGCCGCAGTTCGTCAGCCTGATCGGCATCCCGTTCGCGTTGAAGAATGTCGAACTGGCCAAGCTGTCGCTGGCCCCGGTGGGGCGGACGATCAGAGACAGGTAGCTTTGGTCTCAGTGCAGGCGACGCCGAGCCATTCGAGGCCATTGGGTAGTTCGTTCGCTGAGTAATCGAGCTGCAGGACTCGCCGCCGTCTGTCGCTGACAGATTTGGCCGAGCTATGCAGGATCGGAGTCGCATAGGCCCAGACGTCGCCCGCATCCGCGTGACAGGTGTGGATGGGGTGTTGGTTTGCCATGGCCTCAACCTCGTCGGCGGCCACCCTGCCAAGCCGATGTGAGCCGAGAGCGACGACCAGAGGGGCATTGTCGTCATTGCAGGCGTCGAGATGAACCCGAAGCGTCACCATCTGGTCGAGCACCGAGATCGGCGGGGCGACATGGACGATGCCGTCCTTGACGGACCATGGCCCGAAATCCGTCGTGTCTCGGCGAGCACGGACGGCGATGGTGCGGTCCTGATGCCAGGCGACGAGCCAGTTCATCGCCTGCGTCTTGTCGAAGAGGACGGCGCGAACCGGACGAGCGCCCGGTCCGAGTAATTCGGCAGCTATGGCTCCGATCTTGCTCGTCGCCGCCAGCAAGTCCGTCGTTTGCGCATCAAGCAGCAGCCGCCGGCCGGGACGACGTTGAAGCTCGTCGCCCAGCCGGTTCAGGAGATCCGCAATATCCCGATCCGACAGCACAGCCCGAAAGAGCGCGGCGCCGTGAGTCGGGATATCGAGATCATCAGCCTGCATAGCCTCAGCCCGGCGAGATCATCTTCTCGGGGCGGACGTATTCGTCGAACTCGGCGTCGGTCAGGTAGCCGCCGCCGACGGTTTCCTGACGCAGGGTGGTGCCGTTCTTGTGCGCGGTCTTGGCGATCTTGGCGCAGATGTCGTAGCCGAGGCGGCCGTTCAGGGCGGTGACCAGCATCAGCGAGTTGTTCAGGCCGCGCTCGATGTTGTCTTCACGCGCTTCGATGCCGATGACGCAGTTGTCGGTGAAGCTGATGGCCGCGTCGGCGACCAGACGGACCGACTGCAGGAAGTTGTAGGCCATGACCGGGTTGTAGACATTCAGCTCGAAGTGGCCTTGCGAACCGGCGAAGGTCAGCGCGGCGTTGTTGCCGAACACCTGGACGCAGACCTGGGTCAGGGCTTCGCACTGGGTCGGGTTGACCTTGCCCGGCATGATCGACGAGCCCGGCTCGTTTTCCGGCAGGGCCAGCTCGCCCAGACCCGAACGCGGGCCGGAGCCCAGGAAGCGGATGTCGTTGGCGATCTTGAACAGCGAGGCGGCGACCGTGTTGATCGCGCCGTGGCTGAAGACCATGGCGTCGTGGGCGGCCAGGGCCTCGAACTTGTTCGGGGCGGTGGTGAAGGCCAGACCGGTGATGGCGGCGATGTTGGCGGCGACCTTTTCAGCAAAGCCGACGGGGGCGTTTAGGCCGGTGCCGACGGCGGTGCCGCCCTGGGCCAGTTCCATCAGCGCGGGCAGGGTCTGCTCGATGCGCTTGATGCCGTTCTCGACCTGTTGGGCGTAGCCGCCGAACTCCTGACCCAGGGTCAGGGGCGTGGCGTCCTGGGTGTGGGTGCGGCCGATCTTGATGATGTGAGCCCAGGCGTCCGACTTGGCCTTCAGGGCGGCGTGCAGGTGCTTCAGGGCGGGCAACAGGTCCGACACCACCTGCTCGGCGCAGGCGACGTGCATGGCCGTCGGATAGGTGTCGTTCGACGACTGGCTCATGTTGACGTGGTCGTTGGGGTGGACCGGCTTCTTGGAGCCCATCTCGCCGCCCAGCATCTCGATGGCGCGGTTCGAGATGACTTCGTTGGCGTTCATGTTCGACTGGGTGCCCGAACCCGTCTGCCAGACCACCAGCGGGAAGTGGTCGTTCAGCTTGCCTTCGATCACTTCATTGGCGGCGGCGATGATGGCCTCGGCCAGCTTGGCGTCCAGCTTGCCCAGGTCGCGGTTGGTCTCGGCAGCGGCGCGCTTGACCACGCCCAGGGCGCGCACGACGGGCAGGGGCATCTTTTCCCAGCCGATCTTGAAGTTGCCGAGCGAGCGCTGCGCCTGAGCGCCCCAGTAGCGGTCGGCGGCGACCTCGATGGGGCCGAAGGTGTCGGTTTCGATGCGGACGTTGCTCATCACAGGCTCGTTCTCAGACGTGGCGGGAAGATGCCGGGCGGTGTAGCACGCGGACACGACGGGGCAAGGCGGCCCGACCATTGGCTAAGGGAGCAAGGCGCGCGTGGAAGGCTGGATCGGCACGGGAAAGGTGCGCGGACGCGAGGTCGGCGACACGGTGGAAATCACCATCGACGGCCTGACCACCCAGGCAAAATACTACAAGCCGCTGGCCTATGAGTTCTTCCGCAAGGAATGGACCGCCCGCCCGGCCTGGGGCGACTACACGGTCGAAATCCTGATGGAGCACGTCGGCGACGCGCCGTGGATGGACCTCGACAACCTGGCCAAGGCCCTGCTGGATTCCATCAAGGGCTATCTGTTCCATGACGACAGCCAGGTCGCCCGCCTGCTGGTGGAGCGCCATGAGGGCGAACGCGAGCGGATCACGATCCGGGTGTTCCCGAGGGGTTAGGGGTTCGAGGCTGCTTCCGGCTCGTTGGGGAACGTGACAAGTTCGCCCGATGAGGATTGACGCACTGACCATTTCTTTGGTTTTGACCGCCGCAGTCTCTGGGTGTGGAGAGCGTACCTCAAAGGCTGAACTCGCGACTATCGAGCGTGCGGACCGCATGAACGATCAGGAGCGTCGCGCCATTCTTGGTCAACAAGTGGCGAGCGGCCAAAAAACCTCGGAAGAAGCCGCATGCGACTACCGGCTGGGTCTCTGGGACACGGAACGGGAGACCTGTTTCAACGCCGACGGTCCGTCGATTAGACCCGCTCCGACTGGCCCGTCTGAATACGTCGTAGTCCACAATGCCGAGGATGCCTGCGCCAAGGCGACAGCACTGGTGACAGCGCAAAGAGGTCTGCCCATCACCCATGTCGCTTACAGCGATCAGATCAGGGAGGCGGACAGCCCGTCTGGCTTTTATATCATCGCTCTGCGCGCCCAATGCTCGGACGAACTATGCGGCAGCACCAACATGGGCTGGTTCGCTGTCCAAAAGGCGACGGCTGATATTTTCGAGGTCGATGACGTGACCGACTGGAAGCTCGGCAGGCGCGTGACGGACAGTAATTGAGGTCCGCTTCCCGCCCACATCGAACTTCCAGCGCGTCCGGTTGAGGGGGCGCCGACGCTCTACTTCTTCCGGAACTGGTCCAGCGAGACGACCTTGGGGCCGTCGTCGTCGCCCGAGGGGGGCGGGGCGGCGTTCGGGTCGCGGGCGGGCGGCGTCAGGGGCGCGATCTCGGCCTCGACGATTTCCGGTTCTTCGAACTGCAGCAGGAACTGGACGCTGGGGTCGTAGAAGCGGGTCACGGCCGAATAGGGCATGGCCAGGACCTTGGGCATGCCGCCGAACTTCAGCATGATCGAGAAGCGGTCGTGCTGGACGTCGAGGTCCCAATATTGGTGCTGCAGGACGATGGTCATCTCGTCGGGGTATTTGGCCAGGACGTCCGGCGGCACCGAGACGCCGGGCGCTCGCGTCTTGAACGTGATGTAGAAGTGGTGCGCGCCGGGAATGCCGTCGGGCTCGGCGGCACGTTCCAGCGCAGAGCGGATCACGCCGCGCAGGGCGTCCTGGGCGAGTTGCTCATAGAACATCTCGTCGACCGGGGGAGATTGATCCGTCATCGGGGGCCTCGAAACTGGGAACGCGCGACTGTTACCCGCGACAGGCGAGCGACGGAAGATGCGGATTTGAGGAAAGCGCCGGGATTCTGTTGCCAGGCTCCCGACAGGCCCCGCCTGAGGATCTGAACCCCCAGGACTTAAGTGTTCGAAATCAACCGAACCGCATTACGCGGCGAGGCGGACTTCTCCAGCGAAGTTATCGTTCGCAGTTATAAAATGGCCCGATACGGTGGGCCAAGACGGGCAAAAGCATCCTCTTTACACGTCCGTCGATGCTAGTCGGCCCCGCAGCTCCCGCCGATAACGCGGTGAGAGATTGGTGGAGCCGCCGGGAATCGCACCCGGGTCCGGTCCGCTTATTACAGGCGCGTTTATCGCCATAGTCCGGGCGAACCCGAACAAAACCAATATAGGCCGTGCGGGGGGCGTATCCAAGAGGGCGGCTGCGCCAAGGCGCGGATTCTCAGCTGATTTGTCGCTGGGACGCTGGATTGACACCGGTGGACATGACCGCAAGCATGGCCAGGAGGGAGAAGACGACATGGGCGGCATCACACGCAGACGACTGGGCCTTGGCGCGGGGGCAGGCGCCGGTCTGGCGGCGACGACAGCCGCCGCTATGAGCGGGGCGGCTAGGGCAGGGGACGCTGCCGTCATCAGCTTGGGCTTCATCTATGAGCAGGCGCCCTATCCGCAATGTCACGCCTCGACCATCGTGGAGACGTCGGGCGGCGTCATGGCGGCGGCCTGGTTCGGCGGCACGCACGAGAAGCACCCAGACGTCTGTATCTGGTTCGCTCGATTTGAAAACGGCGCCTGGGGCGAGGGCGTTCAGCTCGCCGACGGCGTGCAGTTGGATGGGTCGCGTCACCCGACGTGGAATCCTGTTTTGTTCCAGCCGCCGAAGGGCGATCTGATCCTGTTCTACAAGGTCGGGCCCGATCCTTTCAACTGGTGGGGCATGGTGATGACCTCGCCGGACGGAGGCCAGACATGGTCGGCCCCGCGTCGTTTGCCTGACGGGGTGCTGGGACCGATCAAGAACAAGCCGGTCGTGCTGGCTGACGGGACCTGGGTATCGCCGTCAAGCACCGAGGCGGGCGAAGGCATGGGGGCGGCGGCAGGCGCGGGCTGGCGGCTGCATTTCGAGATCAGCAGGGATCAGGGCCGCCACTGGAGTCTGACTGATCCGGTCGAATCGCCGCTGAACATCGACGCCATCCAGCCCAGCATCCTGATCCATCCGAACGGGGCGCTTCAGGCCGTAGCGCGGGCGCGTCAGGGAGCGCTGGCGTCCAGTTGGTCCCATGACGGCGGGCGAACGTGGAGCGCCTTGGGCGCCGTAGACCTGCCCAATCCCAACTCGGGCACGGACGCCTCGACGCTGTCGGACGGACGTCATCTGATGATCTATAATCATGCGGGCCATGAGCCTGATCGACCGGGGCGAGGGCCGCGCTATCCGCTCAATGTCGGCCTGTCGGACGACGGTCTGTCATGGCGAAACGTGCTGACGCTGGAAAGCGAGCCTCTGGTTCATGGCTATGCCTATCCTGCTGTGGTTCAGGCGTCAGACGGTCTGGTCCATGTCACCTATACGCATGATCGAACCCGCATTCGGCATGTGATCCTGGACCCGGCGCGGCTGGCCTAAACGCGGGCCCAGTCCGCAGTCTGGTTCCTGAACCAGGTCAGCTGGCGCTTGGCGTAGTGGCGGGTGGACAGGCGGATGGCGGCGATCGCCTGGTCCAGGGTTGTCGCGCCGGTCAGGTGGGCGGACAGTTCCGGCACGCCGACCGCTTTCATGGCAGGCAGGGCGGGATCAAGATTGCGGGCCAGAAGGGCGCGGACCTCGTCCACGGCGCCGTGTTCAATCATCAGACGGACCCGCGTGTCGCAGGCGGTGTAGAGGCGGTCGCGCGGCGGCTCGATGACCAGGGCGTCATAGGAGCCGGGCTCCAGCAGCGGGCGGGTGTCGGCCTTCCAGTCGCTGAGCGAGCGGCCGGTGACCTGGGCCACGGCCAGGGCGCGGATCAGGCGCTGGCGGTCACCGGGCGTAATGGCGGCGGCGGATTTGGGATCGACCACGGCCAGGCGACGGCGGAAGGCGGCTTCGCCTTCGCGGTCATAGTCGGCCTGGACCGCATCGCGGTCGGCGTCGGGGACGGCGGGAATGTCGGCCAGGCCGCGTGTCAGTGCGTTGAAATAAAGGCCGGTGCCGCCGACCAGCAGGGCGGGGCGGTCCTGCGCGGCCAACTCGGTCAGCTGTGGCATGACGGCGCGGGTCCAACGGCCGACGGACCAGGATTCGGCGGCGTCGGTCACGCCGTAGAGGCGGTGTTCGGCAAGGGCTTCATCTTCGACCGAGGGGCGGGCGCTGAGGACGCGCAGGTCGGCGTAGAGCTGCTGGCTGTCCGCGTTGATGATGACGGCGCCGGTCTGTGCGGCCATGTCCAGAGCCAGACGCGACTTGCCCGAGGCGGTGGGGCCGGCGATCAGGGTGAGGCGGGGCGTTTTGGTCAAAGGAAGAGGCTCGCGAACAGGACCAGAGGGCGATAGAACGCCCGCGACCGGCCCGGCAAGGGCCAAGGAGCAGAGCCTTGATCGACCGCACCGCCGTAATCGCCGCCCTCGACGCCGTCATCGACCCGAAATCGGGACAGGGGCTGGTCGCCGCCGGTCTGGTTCAGGGGCTGATGGTGGCGGAAGACCGCGCCGGCTTCGTCCTGGAGGCGCCGGCGGGCGAGACGGCGATCTACGCCCCGGTGCGTGACGCGGCCGAGGCGGCGCTGAAGGCCATACCGGGCATGGCGCGGGTGTCGGTCGTCCTGACCGCCGAGACGGCGCCCGCCGCCGCTCCGCGCCGCACGGCGGGCCTGTCCAAGGCCGCGACCGATCAGGGCCGCGCCAGGGCGCCGGTTCCGACGGATCGCCCAGCCCATGTGAAGCGGGTCCTGGCGGTGGCCAGCGGCAAGGGCGGGGTCGGAAAGTCGACCGTGGCGGTGAACCTGGCGGCGGCCTTGGCGGCTAGGGGCCTGTCGGTCGGCGTGCTGGACGCCGACGTCTATGGCCCGTCGCTGCCGACCATGCTGGGGCTGTCGGGCCAGCCGGACTATGTGGACGGGGCCATTGTTCCGCACGTCGCGCATGGCTTGAAGGCCATGTCGGTCGGCCTGCTGACCAAGGCCGATGACGCCATGATCTGGCGCGGCCCGATGGCGTCGCAGGCCATTACCCAGATGCTGACCCAGACGCGCTGGGGGACCGAGGAAGCCCCGCTGGACGTGCTGGTGGTCGATCTGCCGCCCGGCACCGGTGACGTGCAACTGACCCTGATCCAGAAGACGCCGCTGGACGGGGCGGTCATCGTCTCGACCCCGCAGGAGGTGGCGCTGGCTGATGCGCGGCGCGCGCACACCCTGTTCCAGCGCGTCAAGGTGCCGACCCTGGGCCTGATCGAGAACATGAGCGGCCCAGTCTTTGGCCAGGGCGGGGCCGAATCTGAAGCCGCCCGACTGGGCGTGACCTTCCTCGGCGACCTGCCGCTGGACGCTGCCTTGCGCCAAGCGGGCGACGCAGGGCGGCCGCTGGTTTCGGCTGAACCGGATGGCGATGTCGCAGCCCGGTTCGCGGCGGTTGCGGCACGGGTGGCTGAAGGGCTGGGCGTCTAGCGGACCGCGACGGGCGGCGATCGGTCCTCGAGACCGCGCGCGACCAATTGACCGTCCTTCAGAAACACTAGCGCCCGTTGGATCGACTGGAGCGCACGTGCATCATAGCCGGGAAATGGGCCAGGCATGGCTTGGTAGGCGGGGCCGACGCAGGGTGTTGCGACCGAGACGTGATCGCCGACGTGATGGCGGTCGCCACGCTGAATTTCGGTCGCGATGCCGCGCACCATGCAGATCCCGCTGGTCTGCGTGTCCGCCAGGCCGATGACCTCGCGCACCTCGATGATCATCACCGTATCGGCGTCGGCTCTCGCGCGCTGATAGACATGGGGCGGCAGCTCGGCCCAGGCGGGCGCGGTCGTCGCCATCAGGGCGATTGCGAGCAGGGCCGTGCGTATCATGCCGGCTCGACCACCACGGCGGTGCCATAGGCCAGAACCTCGGTCACGCCGGGCATGATCTCATTGGCGTCGTAGCGCATGGCCAGGATGGCGTTGGCGCCCATGTCGCGGGCGTGGGCGACCAGTTCATCATAGGCTTCCTGACGCGCGGCCTCGGCCAGTTTGACATAGGCGCCGACGCGCCCGCCGATCATCGACTGCACCCCGCCGATGGCGTCCGAGACGAGATTGCGCGAGCGCACGGTGACGCCGCGCACCATGCCGATATGGCGGACGATGCGATGGCCGGTCAGATCATTGGTGGTGGCGACGATCATGCTGACATCTCCGGTTCAGCGGCGTTCCAGGGTGCGGAAGGTGAAGGTGTGGTCGTCCTTTTCGCCCGCCGGATGGGCTTCGGACGCGGTTTCGACGAAGGCGGCTTCGTCAAAGGTCGGGAAGTGGGCGTCGCCCTGGGGCTCGGCATCGACCTCGGTGATGTAGAGGCGCTGGGCGCGCGGCAGGACCGTTTCAAACAGGGCGGTGCCGCCGATGACGCAGACCTCGTCCACGCCGTCTTCGACGGCGGTTTCGCGGGCGATGGACAGGGCTTCGCTCAAATTGGAGCAGACCAGCGCGCCCTTGGCCATGCCTTCGGATTCGTAGGAGCCGTCCTTGGTCAGGACGATGTTCAGGCGACCCGGCAGGGGCTTGAGCGGCAGGCTCTCCCAGGTCTTGCGGCCCATGATGCAGGGTTTGCCCACGGTGACGGCCTTGAACCGTTGCAGGTCCGAACGCAGCCGCCAGGGCAGGTCGCCGTCGCGTCCGATGACGCCGTTTCTGGCGCGGGCGACGACGATGGCGATCTTGGGAACGCTCAAGCTATGAAATCCGTTGGTGATGAAACGATAGTCTCAGTCTGGCCGGGGATCGACCAATGAACAAGTACGCCAAGCCCTTGATCGTGGGCTTTATTGTCCTGTTCGCCGTCTCCTTCCTGCTTGGCATGCTGGGCGGGGCGGTGGGCGCGGACCTTGGCGCGCTTCCGGTTGTGGCGGGATTGTTCACCGGCGGATTCACCGCCTACATCATGGCCAACCTGGCAGGAAATCGAGCGGGGGTCGCCGCCAGCGACGCCGATCGCGCCCAGGCAGCCTCCCTGATCCCGCTGCCTGGAAAGGGGCTGCTCATTGTCTATCGCGAAGGTTTCGTGGCCATGGCGGCCGGGATGAACCTGGCGTTGGATGGGCGTGAGTTCGCTCAGTTGAAGGGCGGCAAGTTCACCGCCATTGCGGTCGAGCCGGGCGAACATCAGTTGTCAGCGGGGTTCGGCGGTCTGGCCGGGCCGCAGAACAACGCCGCGACCGTGAGCTTCTTCGTGGCCGCGGGCCAGGCCCAAGTCTATCGCGCCACGGTGTCGATGGGTGCGATCAAGAACACTATCGCGCTCGAAACCGCACCCGGCGACAGGTCCGACCTCAGCGCGCGGCTTGCCCGCATGCCGATGACGGCGCCCGACGTTCAGGCCTGATCAGGCCTCAGGCTCGAGCAGTTTCAAGCGGAAGAAGAGCGCGCCAATCACCGCGCCGATGGCTGGAGCGACGAAGAAGACCCAGACCTGGCTCAGGGCCTGGCCGCCGACCAGGAGGGCCGGACCGAAGCTGCGTGCCGGATTGACCGAGACGCCCGTCACCTGAATGCCGACGATGTGGATGACGGCCAGGGTGATGCCGATAGCGACGCCGGCGAAGGCGCCGTGCCCCTTGGCCCCCGTCACGCCCAGGATGGCGATGATGAAGATGGCGGTGGCCACGATCTCGAAGACCAGGGCGGCGTGCAGGCCGTACCCGCCCGGCGATCCGGCGTCGAAGCCGTTCTGGCCCAGGCTGGCGAAGCCGGTCTTGGCGATCATGCCGAGGATGGCCGCGCCGATAATCGCGCCGACGAACTGGGCGATCCAGTAGATCAGCATATCCTTGGCGCTCATCCGCCCGGCGACGAAGACTCCCAGGCTAACCGCCGGGTTGACGTGACAGCCCGACACCGGTCCGATGCCATAGGCCATGGCGATGATGGCGAAACCAAAGGCCAGGGCGATGCCTAGCTGGCCCACATGATCGAAACCGCCCAGTACGGCCGCCCCGCACCCGAACAGCACCAGCACCATTGTCCCGACCAGTTCGGCCGCAAACTTCTTCAACATGACAACCCTCCCGTTTCATGCGTCCGCATCGACGCGGATCAGGGAGGGTGCGCCGAGTCTCTTACGCTCGCCAGCCGGCGTTACGGGAGTTTACGATCAGGCCTTTTGAGCGGCCGGCTCCAGCCACTTCAGCCATTTGCGTTGCATGGCGGCTTCGAGGTCGATGCCGGCGTGGTCGCAGTAGATCAGCAGCATGCCGAGGACGTCGGCGGCTTCGTCGCCCAGAGCTTGAGGGTCAGGCTTGCCGCGAGCGCGACCTGACAGATTCAGGTGCTCCTTGGTCAACTCGCCCAGTTCCTCCTGCAGTTTGAGCAGGGCCCAGTCGCGGTCGCGGTCGATGGAATGCTCGCGCGCATAGATGTCGGAGATGCGCAGGACAGAGGCGGTCAGTTCAGTCAGTTTCATCAGGTGCGAATCGAGGCCCATTGGTTGGCGAGAACGGCCAGAGACGGGGCGGGCGACCAGGCCTCCTCGGGATCGCCGCCGGCCGGCACGAAATAGCCGTAGGCGCGGGTCCAGATCTCGATGACGGCTTGCTGGAAGGCGTCGCGCGCCAAGGCGGCGTCGATGCGGCCCGTCAGGACCCCGTCCGCCATGCTGTTCAGGAAGTTGAAGACCGTGGACAGGGCGGCGGTGGCCTCTCCGTCATGGTCGTCGGCGATGTGGAAGGGGACGCCGTCGCGGAGGACCCGGCGGGCGCCGAGCACCGGTTCGTCGTCCCAGGCGGCGACCAGTTGCGCGGCCAGTTGCAGAGGCGTTTCGGACGGCGCGGTCGCCTCGCTGGCGGCCGAGGGGACGGCGGCGGGTTCGAGTCGCAAAGCCTGGCGCACGCGGTTGCATGCGGGGCCGAGCGCGGCTCTCAGGTTCTGGTCGCGTCGGTCGGCGACATAGCGGAGCGGCTCGACCCCGATCAGGTCGGACGGCAGTTGGAGCTCGGCCCCGTGCGGCATGACGAAAAAGCAGCGACGTGGTCCCAGGGCGCCGATGAACAGGCCCAGCTCGAAGACGACGTTGTCGCGCACGGTCTGAACGGTTCGGCCCCGGATACGGACCACATCGTCGGGCGTGAAGACGAAGACGGCGAACTCGACCTTTCGGCTCCAGGCGTAGAGGTCGATCAGGGCCGCGCTGGACGGCTGGAACACGCCCTGCGGCCAGACGGTCGGCTCACAGTCGAACTCCAGGTTTTCCTGAAGGGCGTAGGCCACCTCCAGCCCCTCGACAGAGGAGCCGATGAAAAGAGGCGGCCGCCGGATCACTTCGACACTTCGGCCTTGATGTGCGGCCAGGGCGCGTAGTCGCTGACGACGAAGTCCGACAGCTCATAGGCGAACAGGTCGGATTTCGGCGCGACGGTCAGGGTTGGCAGGGGCAGGGGGGCGCGGGTCAGCTGCAGCTCGGCCTGCTCCAGATGGTTCAGATAGAGGTGGGCGTCGCCGAAGGTGTGAACGAAGTCGCCCGGCTCCAGCCCGACCACCTGGGCCAGCATGATGGTCAGCAGGGCGTAGGAGGCGATGTTGAACGGCACGCCGAGGAAGACATCGGCCGAGCGCTGATACAGCTGGCAGCTCAGCTTGCCGTCGGCGACGAAGAACTGGAACAGGCAGTGGCAGGGCGGCAGGGCCATGTCGTCGACGTCGGCCGGGTTCCAGGCGCTGACGATGTGGCGACGGCTGTTGGGATTGGTCTTCAGGCCGTGGATCAGCTTCTGGATCTGGTCGATGCTCTCGCCGTTGGGCGCGGCCCAGGAGCGCCACTGCTTGCCATAGACGGGGCCGAGGTCGCCATTGGCGTCCGCCCACTCGTCCCATATGCCGACGCCGTTGTCCTTGAGCCAGCCGATATTGGTCTCGCCGCGCAGGAACCACAGCAGCTCAATGAAGATCGAGCGCGTGTGCAGCTTCTTGGTGGTCAGAAGGGGGAAGCCCTTCGACAGGTCAAAGCGGATCTGACGACCGAAGACGCCCAGCGTCCCGGTGCCGGTGCGGTCGTCGCGGCGCACCCCGTTGTCGAGAATGTCGCGCAGCAGGTTGAGATACTGCCATTCGGGGTGATCGGCAGGCACGGCCTGTGTCGCAGCCTGAAGGTCTTCGATCTGTGCCAGCGCGTTCATGCAGCCAACATCGCCCGCGAATCACCCTTACGCCAATCACTGACCGTCTCGGCGGCGATCACGATTGTGGATCGAATCAGCCCTTGAAGCCGTCGCCGGACAGGAAGGCGGCTTCTTCCGCCGTGGTTTCGCGGCCCAGGCAGGCATTGCGATGGGGGAAGCGGCCGAAGCGGGCGATGATGTCGCGGTGAATGACGGCGAACTTGAAGGTGTTCGGCTGGTCGGTCTCGTCCAGCAGGGTCAGCAGGCTTTCCTGATCCGCGAGCGATTCCGAATGCATCAGGGGCATCAGGACGAAGGGGCGCAGATCGTGGGCCACCTTTTGGTCGTCGCCACGCGTGATGGCCGCCTTGGCGAACATCAGGGCCAGGGAATCGGTGGCGAACATATGGGCCGTGTCGCGAAAGGCGTTTCGCGGCAACTGGTCCAGCAGAATGATGAGGGCCAGCGTCCCCTCGGGCGTCGCGGTCCAGTGATCCAGCGTGCGGGCGGCGGCGGCGAAATGGGTGTCGCGGCATCGCTCGGTGAAGGCCACGTCGAAAGCCGCGTTCTTGGCGAACCACTTGTCGGGACCGGCATCGATCCAGAAGGCGACGACTTCGGCGGGGGTAAGCAGCTGGGTCATGTGCAGAAGCTTAGCGCGCACAGGCGCGAATGCACGGCCCCCGAGGGGGAAATCATCTGACGATGTAAGGAAAAATGGTCGGAGTGAGAGGATTCGAACCTCCGACCCCTGCGTCCCGAACGCAGTGCTCTACCAGACTGAGCCACACTCCGACATTTCTTCTCGGCGCGGACCAGAGGCCGTTGTTGCGCCGAGGAGGGGGCTTATAGCCACGAGTTTCGGACCTCGCAAGCGGGGATTTCGCGCCTTTTCAAAAACTCGCTGCTCGATGAAAATTCTTATGTTTTCAGTGTTGCATCCCCGAAAAGCTTGGCGTATCTCACCGCTCCTCGCAGCGACGAACTGCGGGGCGCGCCGGACCTGCTGGGGAATGGTGTAATGGTAACACTACGGTTTTTGGTACCGTCATTCTAGGTTCGAGTCCTAGTTCCCCAGCCATCCGCCCCTCGGGGCAAGAGCATCGACCGGCTCAAAGCTTCCTTCATATTATAATGTGTGATCGCTCAAGCGACAGACGTCCTGTCTGCGCTTGCCGTGGGTCATGCTGAGCCATGACGCCAAAGAAAAAGGCCGCCGGGGTGATCCGGCGGCCTTTGGCGATTCTGATCCTGTGCTTAGCGCGGTGTCGTCGAGGGTGGCGTCGTCAAAGCCGGAGCGCCGTCCTTGTAGCGGTCGAACCAGGCCAGGATGGCGTTGATTCTGGCGGCGTTCTGAGAAGGGCGAACCGCCAGGCTGTGGCCGACGCCGGGAATCTTCACTAGGGCAGTGGGCACGCCGCGCAGTTGCAGGGCGCTGTAATACTGCTCCGACTCGCTGACGGGGGTGCGATAGTCCTCGTCGCCGACGACGACCAGGGTCGGCGTCTTGACGTTGCCGACCAGCGATAGCGGCGAGCGGCGCCAGTAGGCCTCGGGGTTCTCCCACGGATATTCACCGAACCAGTAGCGGGCGAAGAAGGCGGGGTTGTCGGCGGTCAGGACGAAGCTGGCCCAGTCGATCACCGGCTTCTGGCTGGCGGCGGCCTTGAAGCGGTCGGTCTTGCCGACGATCCAAGCGGTCAGCACGCCCCCGCCCGAGCCGCCGGTGACGAAAAGACGATTCGGATCTGCCACGCCCCTGGCGATGACGGCGTCGACGCTGCTGATCAGGTCATCATAGTCATGACTGGGATAGTCGTGGTGGATCAGGTTGGCGAATTCCTCGCCGTAGGAGGTCGAGCCGCGCGGATTGACCGACAGGACGGCGTAGCCCGCTGCGGCGAACAGCTGATTGTCGGTGGCGAAGTGGGGGCCATAGGCGGCGAAGGGGCCGCCGTGGATTTCCAGGATCAGCGGATACTTCTGACCTTCGACATAGCCTGCGGGCAGGGTCAGCCAGGATTCGATCGTGCGGCCGTCGTGCGAGGAGGCGATCTCCAGCCGCTGGACGGCGCCCAGGGTCTTGCCGGCCAGATAGTCGGCGTTCAGACGGGTCAGCTGGGTCTGGCGGCCTTGGCGCAGAACGTGGATGTCAGCGGGGCGCAGGGCGTCGCCGCGCGTGAAGGCGACCGAACCGTCATCGGCCAGAGAGAAATCGCCGCCGGAATAGGGGCGGCCGATATCATCGCCGCTGAGACCCTGAACCACGGTCGACACGGCGCCGTCCAGTGTCACGCGCGCGACCGTGGTCGAGCCGTGGTCATCGTAGGCGATGAGAACGGAGCGCCCGTCTTGGCTCCACACCGGCGATTGCACCGAGCGGTCCAGGCTGGCGGTCAGGACGCGCCGGTTCGCGCCGTCGCGGTCCATCACATAGAGGCGGGTGTTGTGATAGCCCATCCGCTGATCGTCATAGCCGACATAGGCGATGCGGCGGCCGTCGGGCGAGACGACGGGCGACTGATCCGGCCCTCGGCGATCCGTCAGGGCGGTCAGGGCGCCTGTGCGGGCGTCTAGAGCATAGACCTCGCTGTCAGCCGCCTCACGCTGCCAATCGGCCCCGCGATTGGCGCTGAGGTAGAGGGTGGCGGAATCGGGCGACCAGGACAGGTCGCCGCCGTGGTTGAAGTCGCCCTGGGTCAGCTGGCGCGCGCCGCCGCCGTCGGCGGGGGCGACGAAGACCTGACGATAGCCCGGCTTCAGATAGCCTTGGCCGTCGGCGCGATAGGTAACGGTGTCGATAACTTCCAGCGGCGGGGCCCACTGTGCGCCTTCGGGTTTGGCTAGGGCTGCGCCCAGGCTGGGCGCCTGGCCGGCGACCAGAATCGAATAGGCCAGCTTGGTCCCGTCCGGCGACCAACTGATTCCGGTGGGCGTATTGGGCAGGTTGGTGACGCGCACGGACTGGCCCGAGGCGATCCAGCGAACGAACAACTGGGCGCCGCCGCCCTCGGCGGTCGAGATATAGGCGACGCGCGTGCCGTCGGGCGACCAGCGCGGCTGGCTGTGCGATCCGGCGGCGGCCGCCAGAGGCGTCTGCTGACCCGTGCGCACGTCGATCAGCCAGATCGTCGGCCGCATCCGATCGGTCATGATGTCGGCGGTCTGGCGCACATAGGCGATGCGCGAGCCATCCGGGCTTATTTGTGGGTCCGAAGCGACTTCAAGGCCGAACAGGTCCTGGGCCTGGAAGCGGGCGGAGTCGGATGGCGGCGGTGCGGACTGCGCCGCGACGGGCGCTGCCAGCAAGGCCAGGGCGCAACAGGCCCAGATCGCTTTTGACATTCGGCGTTTCCCCCTCTGGAACGCCGTGATCATAGATACGGCGAAGGGGGCGGCAAGCGACATCGCTATGCGATGGTCGAGGTGCTGATTTCAGATGCTTGGGGGCGGTGTGCGCCATTCCCTTCGCTGAAGAGAATGGCGCGAGTGACGGGGCTCGAACCCGCGACCTCCGGCGTGACAGGCCGGCACTCTAACCAACTGAGCTACACCCGCGTTTCCCGAACCGAAGCGCTGTGCGCCGCGGCGAGGGGCGTCGTTTAGGCGGGGCCGTCGCACACGTCAAGCGGCCCCGCTGTGGATAAGTGAAAATATCGCGAGACCTCCGTTACTTGGCCGCAGCGGCGGCCTGCGGCGGCGCCACGGGACCGGCGATTCCGCCGTCGGTTGGCAGGTGCGAGGCCACGGCGGGCGGGGGCGGTTCGTAGTGGACGCCCACGCCCGGCCCCAGCGGCAGGTCCAGCGCCACCCAGGTCGCCACCATGATCAGGCCCGCGATCAGGAAGGCTCCGGCGTAGGGCAGCATGGTGGCCATCAGCGAGCCGAGGCCGAAGCGCGGGTCCCAGCGCTGGGCGAAGGTCAGGATCAGCGGGAAGTAACTCATCAGCGGGGTGGCGATGTTGGTGACGCTGTCGCCCATGCGATAGGCGGCGGTCGTCATCTCGGGGCTGATGCCCAGCAGCATGAACATGGGCACGACGATGGGCGCCAGCGCCGACCACTTGGCTGAGGCCGAGCCGATGAACAGGTCAAAGACGCAGGACACCAGCACCACCACGATCAGCAGCAGCGGCGTCGGCAGGGCCAACTCGCGCAACGAGGCGGCGGCGTTGACCGCCAGGATCGGCCCCAGACCGGACCAGTTGAACATGGCGACGAAGTGGGCGGCGAAGAAGGCCAGGACGATATAGGGGGCTAACTGACTGATCCCCTCGCGCATCATGCGGACCAGGTCATGGTGCGACTTGATCGAGCCGGAGCCGACGCCGAAGGCGGCGCCCGCCCCAAAGAAGGTCAGGGCGAAGAAGGCGACCAGCGAGCGATACAGCGGGTTGAAGCGCTGGGCCGGCTCTGCATCCGCATCGATGAAGGGCGAGCCGGGCAGGAGGGTGACGATGGTCCACAGCGCGATCATCGACAGGATGGTCAGGCCGGCAAAGATCAGGCCGCGCTTTTCCATCGCTGAAAGCGGCTGCTTTTCCTCGGCGGTGGCGGGCGCCGCCGAGGTGGGGACCCACGGCCCGAGACGCGGCTCGATCACCCGGTCGGTCAGGAACCAGACGATGGGGGTGAAGACGAAGACGACGCCGACGATGAAGAACCAGTTGCCGGCGATGCTGACGGCGTAGGACGGATCGATCAGGTGGGCGGCCGGTTCGGTGATGCCCAGAATCAGCGCGTCGCTGGCGCCGGGGAAGAGGTTGCCTGCGTATCCGCCCGACACGGCGGCGAATCCGGCGGCCAGACCGGCCAGCGGATGGCGCCCCGCAGCGGCGAAGATGACGGCCGCCAGAGGAATGACCACGACATAGGAGGCGTCAGAGGCATGGTGCGACACCATGCCGGTCACCACGACGATCGGCGTCAGGATGAATCGCGGCGCATTCAGCAGGGCGCCGCGAATGGCGGTCGAGAACATCCCGGTCCGCTCGGCGACGGACGCGCCGTAAATAATTGTGATCACGATCCCCAGAGGTGGAAAATCGGCCAGGGTGCGCGGCATGCCGATGAAGAGCCGCTCCAGATTGGCGGGCGACAACAGGCTCTCGGCCTGCAGCACATCGCCTGTCACCGGGTTGACCGCTGACCAGCCCAGACCTGCGCCGACCAGGCTGAGGACGATCAGGCCCAGGATCAGCCACAGAAAGAGAAAAACAGGATCGGGCAGGCGATTGCCGACGCGCTCAATGGTGTTCAGCAAGCGGGCTGCCAGGCTCATGCTGCGACCTTCATTACAGAGGTATGGGGAAGCCGCCATTTACGCGTATCGTTGGTGCGGACGCCAACCGCGGGGGCTGCGGCAAAACGCGCAAAGGCTTGCGAACCATTCTCAACAAAAAACCTTTGCCGACATGGGTTTGAACCCCGGCGAGGTTGGGTCTAAGAAGCCCCGAATCCGCCCCCTCCCTCGGCGGGCGAGGCAGCTCGAATGAACGCATTTCTTCTGGAATACCTCCCGATCGTCGTTTTCCTGGCGATCGCAGCCGTCCTGGGCCTCGGCTTTATGCTGGCCGCCTGGGCTCTGGCGCCGAAAAACCCCGACACCGAAAAGCTGTCGGCCTATGAGTGCGGCTTCAACGCCTTTGACGACGCACGCATGAAGTTCGACGTCCGGTTCTACCTGGTGTCGATCCTCTTCATCATCTTCGACCTGGAAGTGGCCTTCCTGTTCCCCTGGGCGGTGTCGATGTTCGACCTGTCGACGGGCGGCATGGTCTTCGCCTTCTGGTCGATGATGATCTTCCTCGGCGTCCTCACCGTCGGCTTTATCTACGAATGGAAGAAGGGAGCGCTGGAATGGCAATAATCGCGCCTTCGTCGCCCTTGGCGTCGCCCCTGGTCCCCGCCGGCTCGGCCGCGCGCTCGACCGTTGAGGGCTACGACCCCAAAATCCACGACAAGTTCTTCGAGGCGGTGAACACCGAGCTCGGCGAGCAGGGCTTTCTGACGACTTCGCTGGACGACGTCATCAACTGGGCCCGCACCGGTTCGCTGATGTGGATGTCGTTCGGTCTGGCCTGCTGCGCCGTCGAAATGATCCATCTGTCGATGCCGCGCTTCGACCTGGAACGCTTCGGCACGGCCCCGCGCGGTTCCCCGCGTCAGTCGGACCTGATGATCGTCGCCGGCACCCTGACCAACAAGATGGCTCCGGCCCTGCGCAAGGTCTATGACCAGATGCCGGACCCGCGCTACGTCATCTCGATGGGCAGCTGCGCCAACGGCGGCGGCTATTATCACTACAGCTACAGCGTCGTGCGCGGCTGCGATCGCGTGGTGCCGGTGGACGTTTACGTTCCGGGCTGCCCGCCGACCGCAGAAGCCCTGCTGTACGGCATCCTGCAACTGCAGAAGAAGATCCGCCGCACGGGGACGATCGAGCGATGAGCGAACTGGTGCGCGTCGCGGAGCGCGAATCCGCCCTGACCCCGCTGGGGACCGAAATGGTGGCGGCTCTCGGTGTCGAGGCCGTCGTCGCCTATGGCGAGCTGACCCTGATCGCCCCGCGCGAGAACATCGTCGCCGTCATGACGGCTCTGCGCGATCAATTCGGCTTCCAACTGCTGATGGACGCCTGCGGCGCCGACTACCCGGACCGGGCCGAGCGTTTCGAGGTGGTCTATCACCTGCTGTCGCTGACCCGCGCCGCGCGCGTCCGCGTCAAGGTCTCGACCGATGAAGTGAAGCCGGTGCCCAGCGTGGTTTCGGTCTATCCGTCGGCCGGCTGGTTCGAGCGTGAAGCCTTCGACATGTACGGCATGATCTTCTCGGATCACCCCGACATGCGCCGCATCCTGACCGACTACGGTTTCCAGGGGCACCCGCTGCGCAAGGACTTCCCGATGACGGGCTATGTCGAGGTCCGCTACGACGAAGAGCAGAAGCGCGTGGTCTATGAGCCGGTCAAGCTGGCCCAGGAATATCGCAACTTCGACTTCCTCTCTCCGTGGGAAGGCGCTGAATATCCGACCGTCCTGCCGGGCGACGAGAAGGCGGGAGCCAAGTAATGGCTGACGGCAACAACACCCCCGCGACGGCCGCTCCCAAGGCGATCGACCCGTTCGAGGACTATGAAGACGGCCTGACCCCGCACGCGCGGGCGATGGACGACCGCAAGTTCACCATCAACTTCGGCCCGCAACACCCGGCCGCACATGGCGTGCTGCGTCTGGTGCTGGAGCTGGACGGCGAGCTGGTGACCCGCGTCGATCCGCATATCGGCCTGCTGCACCGCGGCACCGAGAAGCTGATGGAGTCGCGCACCTATCTACAGAACATCCCCTACCTGGACCGGCTGGACTACGTCTCGCCGATGAACCAGGAGCACGCCTTCTGCCTGGCCATCGAGCGCCTGCTGGAACTGGACGTGCCGTATCGCGGCCAATTGATCCGGGTCCTGTATTCGGAAATGGGCCGCATCCTGAACCACCTGTTGAACACGACCATGCAAGCCATGGACGTGGGCGCCCTGACCCCGCCGCTGTGGGGCCACGAAGAGCGCGAGAAGCTGATGGTCTTCTACGAGCGCGCTTGCGGCGCCCGTCTGCACGCCAACTACTTCCGTCCCGGCGGCGTCCATCAGGACCTGACGCCGGAGCTGGTCGACGACATCGGCCGCTGGTGCGCCGAGTTCCCGGCCAAGCTGGCGGACATCGAGAGCCTGGTCACCGAGAACCGCATCTTCAAGCAACGCAACGTCGACATCGGCGTGGTGTCCAAGGAAGAGGCCCTGGCCTGGGGCTTCTCGGGCGTCATGCTGCGCGGCTCGGATATCGCCTGGGACCTGCGCAAGGCCACGCCCTACGACTGCTACGCCGACCTCGAGTTCGACATCGCCGTCGGCAAGAACGGCGACTGCTGGGATCGCTACCTCTGCCGCATCGAAGAGATGAAGCAGTCGATCCGCATCATGGAGCAGTGCATCCACAAGCTGCGCAACTGCCCTGGCGAGCCGGTCCTGGCCGAGAACAACAAGGTCACCCCGCCGCGTCGCGGTGAGATGAAGCGCTCGATGGAAGCGCTGATCCACCACTTCAAGCTTTACACCGAGGGCTTCAAGACGCCCGAGGGTGAGGTCTATGCGGCTGTCGAAGCGCCCAAGGGCGAGTTCGGCGTCTATCTGGTGTCGGACGGCACCAACAAACCCTACCGCGTCAAGCTGTCGGCCCCTGGGTTCCGCCACCTGCAGGCGATGGACTGGATGAACACGGGCCACATGCTGGCGGACGTGTCGGCCATCCTCGGCTCGCTCGACATGGTGTTCGGAGAAGTGGACCGATGAGCGTTCGTCGCCTCGCCAAGGAACAACCTGAATCCTTCGCCTTTTCAAAGGACACGAAGGCCAAGGCCGAGTGGTGGATCAAGAAGTATCCTGACAGCCGTCGCCAGTCGGCGGTGATCCCGGTCCTGTGGCTGGTCCAGAAGCAGGAAGGCTGGGTCTCGGAACCCTCCATCCGCGCCGTCGCCGATCTGCTGGGCATGGCCTATATCCGGGTGCTGGAGGTGGCGACCTTCTACACTCAGTTCCAGCTGGAACCGGTCGGTAAGGCCGCGCTGATCCAGGTCTGCGGCACCACCCCCTGTATGCTGCGCGGCGCCAATGAGCTGATGCGCGTCTGCAAGGAGAAGATTGGCGACAAGGACGTCCTGTCCGCCGACGGTCGCTTCACCTGGCAGGAAGTCGAGTGCCTGGGCGCCTGCTCCAATGCGCCGATGGCCCAGATCAACGACTACTACTACGAAGACCTGACGCCCGAGACGATGGCCCAAATCATCGACGACTTCGCCGCCGGCAAGTCGCCGAAGCCGGGCTCGCGCGTCGGTCGTCACACCTCCGAGCCCGAAGGCGGCGCCAAGGTCCTGACGGACCCGACGCTGTATGACGGTTCGCGGGCCAAGAAGATCAAGTCGCTGCCGAACTCCAAGCCGGCGGCTGAGAAGGCTCCGGCCTGATGACGAGACCAAACCTCGACAGCGATGAGGGCAGGGCGGCCTACCGGGCCGAACTGCGTCGCGTCGGCTGGCCCCTGCGTTGGGGCGGGCTGGCGTTGATCGTCATTGCAGCGGGCATGGTTCTGGCGGTCAAGGACGGCAAGTGGCTGTCGGAAGACCTGCTGATCGTCGCCTATGGCCTTCTGGCCGCCGGCTGGGCGCTGGTCGTTACGGCTATTTTCATGCGCACCCGCCACCACAAGCGCCGTCTGGCGGAAGGACTTTAAGGGCTCATGGTCGGAATCCTCGAAGACAAGGATCGCATCTTCACCAACCTCTACGGCTTCCATGATTGGGGCCTGGAGGGTGCGAAGCAGCGCGGCGCGTGGAACGCCACCAAGGACATGCTGGACCTTGGCCGTGACTGGATCATTAACAACGTCAAGAACTCGGGCCTGCGCGGACGCGGCGGCGCCGGTTTCTCGACCGGCCTGAAGTGGTCCTTCATGCCCAAGGAAGTGAAGGATCGTCCTCACTACCTGGTCATCAACGCCGACGAATCCGAGCCCGCGACCTGCAAGGACCGCGAGATCATGCGCCATGATCCGCAGTTGCTGATCGAGGGCGCGCTGATCGCCTCCTTCGCGATGCAGGCCCACGCCTGCTACATCTACCTGCGCGGCGAATATGTGCTGGAGCGCGAGCGCATGGAAGCCGCCGTCAAGCAGGCCTATGAGGCCAAGCTGATCGGCGACAACAACGTCCACGGCTGGGACTTCCACGTCTATATCCACCACGGCGCCGGCGCTTACATCTGCGGCGAAGAGACGGCTCTGCTGGAATCGCTGGAAGGCAAGAAGGGCCAGCCGCGCCTGAAGCCGCCGTTCCCGGCCGGCGCCGGTCTGTACGGCTGCCCGACGACCGTGAACAACGTGGAATCGATTGCCGTGGTCGGCACCATCCTGCGTCGCGGTGCGGACTGGTTCGCCAGCTTCGGTCGTCCGAACAACACCGGCACCAAGCTGATGTCCCTGTCGGGCCACGTGAACACGCCCTGCGTGATCGAAGAAGCCATGTCGATCCCGCTGCGCCAGCTGATCGAGGATCACGGCGGCGGCGTGCGCGGCGGTTGGGGCAACCTGAAAGCCATCATTCCCGGCGGCGCGTCCTGCCCGGTCATCACGCGCGAACAGGCTGAAACCGTCCTGATGGACTTCGACTCCATGCGCGAAATGCGTTCGTCGCTGGGGACGGCCGGCGTGACCGTGATGGACGAGTCGACCGACATCGTTAAGGCGATCGCCCGCATCAGCTACTTCTTCAAGCACGAGAGCTGCGGCCAGTGCACGCCGTGCCGCGAAGGCACGGGCTGGATGTGGCGCGTGCTGGAACGCATGGCCGTCGGCGACGCCGATCCTTCGGAAATTGACCTGCTGCTCGACGTGGCCGGTCAGGTCGAAGGCCACACCATCTGCGCCCTCGGCGACGCCGCGGCCTGGCCCGTTCAGGGCCTGATCCGGCACTTCCGCCACGAGATCGAAGACCGCATCAACACCTACCGCAGCCGCCGCGCGAACTTCGCCGGCCACGCGATCGCGGCGGAGTAATCGTAATGCCTATCGCCAAGGTCAACGGCGTCGAAACCGAGTTCGAGCCCGGCATGACGGTTCTGCAGGTCGCAGAACTGGCAGGCCAGGAGATCCCGCGTTTCTGCTACCACGAGCGTCTGTCCATCGCCGGCAACTGCCGGATGTGCCTGGTTGAAGTGAAGCCCGGACCGCCGAAGCCGCAAGCTTCGTGCGCGCTTCCGGCTGCCGAAGGTCAGGAGATCTTCACCGACACGCCGATGGTCAAGAAGGCCCGCGAAGGGGTGATGGAGTTCCTGCTCATCAACCACCCGTTGGATTGCCCGATCTGCGACCAGGGCGGCGAGTGCGACCTGCAGGACCAGGCCGTCGGCTACGGCCGTGACGGTTCGCGCTACGGCGAGAACAAGCGCGCGGTCGAAGAAAAGAACATGGGCCCGACGGTCAAGACGTTCATGACGCGCTGCATCCAGTGCACGCGTTGCGTTCGCTTCATCACCGAAGTGGCCGGCGTGCCGGACATCGGCATGATCTCGCGCGGCGAAAGCGCCGAGATCACGACCTATCTGGAAAAGAATATCGACAGCGAGCTGTCGGGCAACGTCAACGACCTGTGCCCGGTGGGCGCGCTGACGCACCGTCCCTGGCAGTACCACTATCGTCCGTGGGAGCTGAAGAAGACCGAGACCATCGACGTCATGGACGCCCTGGGCTCGAACATCCGCGCCGATGCGCGCGGCGCCGAGGTCATGCGCGTTCTGCCGCGCGTGAATGAGGGCATCAACGAAGAGTGGCTGTCGGACAAGAGCCGTTACGCCGTTGACGGTCTGGCCCGCCAGCGTCTGGATCGCCCCTTCGTGCGCGAAAACGGCAAGCTGCGCGCCGCCTCGTGGGACGAGGCCCTGAATGCAGTCGCCGCCAAGCTGAAGTCGGCCTCGGCTGACCGCATCGGCGTCATCGCTGGTGACCTGCAGGACGCCGAGTCGATGAAGGCGACGCTGGACCTGTTCCGCGCCCTGGGCTCGGCCAACACCGACTGCCGCCAGGACGGCGCTGCGATTGGGCAGGGGGCTCGTGAGGGTTGGCTGTTTAACTCCGGCCTGCAAGGCATTGAAAACGCTGATGCCATCCTGATCGTCGGCGCCAATCCGCGCACCGAAGCGCCGTTGCTCAACGCCCGCATCCGCAAGGTCTGGCTGAAGGGCGCCGCCGAGATCGGCGTCATCGGCGAACAGGTCGACCTGACCTATGACTACAACTACCTCGGCGCTGGCTCGAAGACGGTCGGCAAGCTGCCCAAGGCGGCTGTCGACTTCCTGACCAAGGCTGAACGCCCGGCGATCATCGTCGGCGCGGGCGCCCTGATCGGCGATACCGGCGCGGCCGTGCTGAACGCCCTGGGCGCGCTGGCCAAGAAGGTCGGCGTGGTCAAGGACGGCTGGAACGGCTTCAACGTCCTGCACACCGCCGCGGCGCGCGTCGGCGGTCTGGACATGGGCTTCGTCCCCGCCGAGGGCGGTCTGGACGTGGCCGGCATGCTGAAGCCGGGCGCGCTGGACGTGCTGTTCCTGCTGGGGGCGGACGAAGTGAACGCTTCGGGCTCGGACGCCTTCCGCGTCTATCTGGGTTCGCACGGCGACCGCGGCGCGCACGGCGCCGACGTCATCCTGCCGGGCGCCGCCTATACCGAGAAGTCGGGTCTGTATGTGAACACCGAAGGCCGGGTGCAGATGGCCGAGCGCGTCGTCTTCCCGAAGGGCGAGGCGAAGGAAGACTGGGCCGTCATCCGCGCCCTGTCGGAACGCGTGGGTCACAAGCTGCCGTTCGACACGCTGGAGCAACTGCGCGCCAAGCTGATGGGCGACCATCCGACCTTCGGCCGCATCGATTATCTGGCGCCGGCGGTTTCGTTCGACGTGGCGGCTCTGGGCGCCAAGGGCGACCTGGGCGATGTCGCCTTCGTCTCGACCATCGTCGATCCCTACCTGACCAACCCGATCGCGCGCGCCAGCGAAACCATGGCCGAGCTGTCCGCCGAGCGGACTGCCCCGGTCGTACTGGCGGCGGAGTAAATCATGGACGCTGCGACCTCCTTCTGGGCCACCCCCATCGGCTGGACCCTCGCCACCATCGGCGGAATCCTGATCGTCACGGTCGGGATCTTGATTTCGCTGGCCTTCCTGCTGCTGGCGGACCGCAAGATCTGGGCCGGCGTTCAGCTGCGTAAAGGCCCCAACGTGGTCGGCCCCTTCGGCCTGCTGCAGTCCTTCGCCGACTTCTTCAAGTTCGTGCTCAAGGAAATCGTCGTCCCGTCGGGCTCTGACAAGGTCGTCTTCCTGGCCGCGCCGCTGATCACCTTCATCCTGGCCTTCATCGCCTGGGCCGTGATCCCCTTCGCGCCGGGCTGGGTGATCTCGGACCTGAACGTCGGGGTGCTCTACATCCTCGCGATCAGCTCGCTGGGCGTTTACGGCATCATCATGGGCGGCTGGGCTTCGAACTCGAAGTACCCGTTCCTGGGTTCGCTGCGTTCGGCGGCGCAGATGGTGTCCTATGAGGTCTCGATGGGCCTGGTCATCATTAACGTCATCCTGCTGGCCGGGACGATGAACCTGACCGAGATCGTCACCCAGCAAACCGGGTGGATCTGGAACTGGAACATGTTCGGCGGCGGCCTCGAGACCCTGCCGACCATCGTGGTCATGATCCCGATGACGATCGTCTTCTTCATCTCGGCCCTGGCCGAGACCAACCGCCCGCCCTTCGACCTTCCTGAAGCGGAATCGGAACTGGTGGCCGGCTATCAGGTCGAATATTCGTCGACCCCCTATCTGCTGTTCATGATCGGCGAGTACGCCAACATCGTCTTCATGTGCGCCATGATCAGCCTGCTGTTCTGCGGCGGCTGGAACCCGGGTTTCCCGACCGACTTCCTGGACAACTGGCCGACCTTCCTGGCCAACCTGTTCTACTTCCTGGTCCTGGCGACCAAGATCGTCTTCTGGTTCTTCATGATCGCCCTGGTGAAGGCCTTTGTGCCTCGCTACCGCTACGACCAGCTGATGCGTCTGGGCTGGAAGATCTTCCTGCCGGCCTCGCTGGTGGCCGTGGTGGTCGTGGCGGCCTGGCGTGTCTTCGCGGTGGGCGCGTGATGGGCGTTCGCGCCACATCACTGCTTGCGCTGGCCCTCGCCGCCGGCCTGTCGGCCTGCACCTTCAAGCCGATGGAGCCGGCTGCGCCCGAAAGCGCAGGTGCTCGTCTGGAGCGGGTGGAACGCGAACGGCGCGAGGAAGGCGACAAGCGCGCCTATTGCCAGCGTCTGTCGCGCGATGATCCGCGTTTCGACCGCGACGATTGCAAGCGGCAGGTGGGTGGATGAAACAGGCCGTCGTGATGATGATCGCCCTGGCCGCGCCCTTGCTGGCGTCGGCCTGTGCGCCGTATGAGGCCGATCCGGTCTCGGTCTATCAATGGGAACGCAAGGTGGAGCAGGTGCAGCGGCAGGAAGCCGAACGCCTTCGCGTCTGCGGAACCCTCGACAAGGAAAGCGCGCGCTATCAACGCGAGTGCGCCGGAGTGAAATCGTAATGCTGACCCGTATCGTTCAGGCGGCCAAGGGCGCGATGCTGACCGACGTGTTCGGCGCCGTCGGCCTGTCGCTGAAATACATGGCCAAGCCCAAGGCCACCGTGAACTATCCGTTCGAGCGCAACCCGCAGTCGCCGCGCTTCCGTGGCGAACACGCGCTGCGTCGCTATCCGAACGGCGAAGAACGCTGCATCGCCTGCAAGCTGTGCGAAGCCATCTGCCCCGCCCAGGCCATCACCATCGAGGCCGAACCGCGCGCCGACGGCAGCCGCCGCACGACCCGCTACGACATCGACATGGTCAAATGCATCTACTGCGGCCTGTGCCAGGAGGCCTGCCCGGTGGACGCCATCGTCGAGGGACCGAACAGCGAGTTCGCCACCGAGACGCGCGAAGAACTGCTCTATGACAAGGCCCGACTGCTGGACAATGGCGACCGCTGGGAACGGCTGATCG